>OJNO01000749.1_pt1 | contig 13175 bp, 13 predicted proteins | sample 1597761 | NCBI WGS metagenome assembly OJNO01 (sample SAMN00265071, study PRJEB22529) | human gut metagenome
TAGACAGATCGTCGTTTAATACAGAACCCGGCTTACGGTCTATCTCGTTTTCCATCTTTTGTTTTCAGCGCTGTCTGCGGTGTGCAGGCAGCGTTTTTTCGTTTCTTTAACCACACTGTCACTTTTCGTTTGGGCCGGTTTGTGGTATACTGAACAAAACCCCACAGAGCACGTCTCCGCCGGGGCCTTAATTCAACAGACAGGATGTGAAATCCTCCGATGAAAGATGGTTTTTTGAAAGCAGCTGCCCTCTCGCCCTCCCTGCGGGTGGCCGACTGCAATTATAACGCTTCCCAAATCGTATCTCAGCTACAGGACGCTGCCGCCCGCGGCGTCAAGCTGGCGGTGTTCCCCGAGTTCTGCCTCACCGGCTACACCTGCGGCGACCTGTTCCTGCAGCGCACGTTGCAGCAGGGCGCGCTGGACGCCCTGCAGACCGTGCTGGACGCCAGCCGGGAGCTGGATGTCGTGGCCCTCGTGGGCCTGCCGCTGCTGGTGCGGGGCAAGCTGTACAACTGCGCCGCCGTCCTCTGCGGCGGGCGTCTGCTGGGCCTTGTCCCCAAGACCTACCTGCCCAACTACGGCGAGTTCTACGAAAAGCGCCAGTTCACCCCGGGCAGCACCGAGGTGGAAAATGTTACGGTCTGCGGGCAGGAGGTGCCTTTCGGTACGTCCCTGCTCTTCCGCTGCCGCCAGATGCCCAGCTTCGTTCTGGGCGTGGAGATCTGCGAAGACCTGTGGAGCGCTCTGCCCCCCTCCACCTTCCACACGCTGGCCGGTGCCACCGTCATTGCGAACCTTTCGGCCAGCGATGAGACGGTCGGCAAGGCCGAGTACCGCCGGGCGCTGGTGTCGAACCAGTCCGCCCGCCTGCTCTGCGGCTACCTGTACGCTTCTGCCGGCCACGGCGAGAGCACCCAGGACATGGTCTTCGCCGGCCACGACCTCATCGCCGAGAACGGCGCCCTCCTCGCCGAGACGTCTCCCTTCGAGGGCGGCTGGGCTGAGACGGAGCTGGACTGCCAGCGGATGGAGTCGGAGCGGGCGCGCAACACCAGCTTCGAGCCCAGCGCTGAGGGGTATCTGACCGTCGATTTCGACCTTGCCCTCACCGAGACCAAGCTCTCCCGCTGGGTAGACCCCACGCCTTTCATCCCCCACGACGAGCGCCGCCGGGCCGAGCGCTGTGAGCTGATCTTGAAAATGCAGGCCGACGGCCTTGCCAAGCGCCTCGAGCATGCCCACGCCAAGACGGCGGTCATCGGCATCTCGGGCGGTCTGGACAGCTGCCTCGCTCTGCTGGTGGCCGTCCGCGCCATGAAGCAGCTGGGCCGCCCCACCAGCGATGTGCTGGCCGTGACCATGCCCTGCTTCGGCACCACCCACCGCACCCGCAGCAATGCGGAGATCTTATGCGACGAGCTGGCCGTCAGCTTTACCGAGATCGACATCGCCAACACCGTCCACAGCCACTTCAGGGACATCGGCCAGGACGAGAGCGTGCTGGACGTCACCTTTGAGAACGGACAGGCCCGTGTGCGCACCCTCGAGCTGATGGACACCGCCAACCGCACCGGCGGCCTCGTCGTCGGCACCGGCGACCTCTCCGAGCTGGCGCTGGGCTGGGCCACCTACAACGGCGACCACATGAGCATGTACGGCGTCAACGCCGGTGTCCCCAAGACGCTGGTGCGCCACCTCGTCCAGTATGAGGCCGACATTGCCGCCTCCGCCGAGCTGCGCCGGGTGCTGCTGGACATCCTCGACACCCCCGTCTCCCCGGAGCTGCTGCCTGCCAAGGACGGCGAGATCTCTCAGAAGACGGAAGACCTCGTGGGTCCCTATGAGCTGCACGACTTCTACCTTTATTATGTTCTCCGCTTCGGCTTCGGCCCGTCGAAGATATTCCGGCTGGCGAAAGCGGCCTTCGCAGGCCGGGCCGAGTACCCGGACGAAGTGCTTTACAAGTGGCTGCGCAACTTCTACTGGCGGTTCTTCGCCCAGCAGTTCAAGCGCAGCTGCCTGCCCGACGGCCCCAAGGTGGGCAGCGTCACCCTCTCGCCCCGGGGCGACTGGCGGATGCCCAGCGACGCAGCCGCCGCGCTCTGGCTGGCCGAGCTGGAGCAGATCCCGCTCAAAGGATAATTTTTTATGAAACAACACAAAAAACTGCTGATAAATCTGGTCTTTGCTGCCGTCATTCTGGCCGCAGCCGCCGTGCTGCTGCTGGTGCGGAAAGCAAACCAGACCGGTGCGCCGCTCTGCGCAGAGCTCATCTATGGCGACAGCAACACCAAGCTCACCTTTCCTCTCGAAAAAGACGCCGATTACGATGTGGACACCGGCTATCTCACCGTCCACATCAAGATCCAGGACGGCGCGGCCCGCTTTGTGGATTCGCCCTGCCCTGACCACATCTGCGAATCCTTCGGCTGGCTCAGCGAGGAAGACCAGACGGCCACCTGCCTGCCCGCCCGGGCTGTGCTGAGCATCATCCCCACCACATGACGGCATACACATCCAAAGGAGTGAACGCCTATGTTTGACGAAAACGAGCATATCCATCCCCAGAATAACGACGAAGGCCCCCGGCACATCCACCGGGGCATCAAGCGCAGCGAGCCCGACGAAGTGGAGGTAGACAGCTCCGATTTCTTCTCGCCGGAGCCTCCCCGCCCCAAAGCGCCGCCGAAACCGGCACCGACGTCTCCGTCTGAGCCGCCGAAGCCTCCGGTGCCGCCCCGCAGACAGTGGGAGCCGCTGCACCCCAGCGAGCCCGCCCCCGCTGACGACAAACTTCCGAAAGGAGGAATGGTCTTGCTGGTACTGCAGGCCATCCTGAGCCTTGCCGCGCTGGTGCAGCTCTGGCGCACCCAGATGCTGCCGGTGCTCTACCTCGTTATCATCACCGCGCTTCTGGTGCTGCTCTGGCTGCTGGTGCGCAAGTGCCTCGCCTCCCGCAGCGGTGCCGTCGTGGCCCGGGTGCTGTCCGTCCTGCTCTGCGCCGCGCTGGCCGTGGGCTGTGTCTGGGCGCAGCAGGGTCTGACCGCACTGGACAGCATGACTTCCGGCCTGCTCACCGGCGCAGAGGCGAATAAGATCACGAAAGAGCCCTTCGTCGTCTACCTCAGCGGCGTGGACAACCGCGGCGAGCTGACCGAAAAGGCCCGCAGCGATGTGAACATCCTCGCCGTGGTCAACCCCACCACCAAGCAGGCGGTTCTCATCAACACCCCGCGCGACTACTATGTTGACCTCGCAGGCACTGACAGCAAGGACAAGCTGACCCACGCCGGCCTCTACGGCGTCGAGACCAGCATGGCCACGCTGGGCAACCTCTACGGCGTGAATGTGGAGCACTACCTCCGCATCAATTTTGCGGGCTTCATCAACATCATCGACGCCATCGGCGGCGTGGACGTCTACTCCGACCAGGCCTTCACCTCGGTGGGCAGCCCCGGCTACTACGACCCCACCACCTTCGCCGAGGGCTGGAACCATCTGGACGGCAAGTCTGCTCTGGCTTTTGCCCGTGAGCGCCACGCCTTCAAGACCGGCGACATCCAGCGCGGCATCAACCAGATGAAAGTCATCGACGCGATGGCCAACAAGCTCAAATCTCCCGCCCTGCTCATGGGCTTCTCCAAGCTGATGGACGCCGCCGCCGACTGCTTCGTCACCAGCCTCTCGCAGGAACAGATCTCTGCGCTGGTCCGGATGCAGCTGGGCGACCTTGCCAACTGGGACATCCAGAGCTACACCGTCACCGGCTCGGGCGCGAAGAGCAGCAAGTGCTACTCCGCCAAGGGCCAGAGCCTCTACGTCATGAAGCCGGATGAGAACTCGGTCAACGAGGCCAAGGCCCTCATCGCAGCGGTTCTGGGCGGCGAGGACAAGCTCACCAGCACCAGCCAGACCCCCGAGAAGACCGATGTCTTCACGCCCACCGCCGACCCCAACGCCGGTGCATCCATCCCGGAGGAATCTCCCGACAGCGTGATCGCAGAAGAGCCCGCCGAGAGCGAAGTCCCGGCGGAAGAGGCCCCCGCTGACAGCCAGCCCGCCGAGGGTGACGCCTCCGGTGAGCCCAGCGCTTCCACCGAGGTCCCTGCAGACGGCAGCGAAGAAGCCCCGGCAGACTCCACCGAGTCGCCGTCCTTCAGTATGCCGACCCAGGAGCAGGTGGAGCAGGCGGCTTCCTCCCTGCATCAGGCCGCTTCCACCGTGCTGGACGCCCTGTTCGGCTCCGGCAACGGCGACGCTTCCAGCGCTGAAAATGATGCAGCGTAAATAGAATTGCAAAAGAAAAAGGACTGCTCACGCAGTCCTTTTTCTTTTGCCTGTTTAAGCTAAAATGTCGCCCAGCACGCTCTGGCCGTCCAGCGTGGAAGCATCCACACCCAGATAGTCGCAGATGGTCTGTGCGATGGTGCCGAAGCAGAGTTTGGTGCCGAGGTCAACGCCCGGCTTGACGCCCTTGCCGCAGATGAGGTACGGCACATACTCGCGGGTATGGTCAGTGGTCTTGGTGTAGGAGGGGTCACAGCCGTGGTCAGCCGTGACCATCAGGATGTCGCCCTCCCGCATCCCGGGGATGAAGTCGGCAAGGAACTTGTCGAACTCGGTGGCAGCAGCAGCGTAGCCTGCCACATCGCGGCGGGGGCCGGAGAGCATATCGAAATCGACGAGGTTCACGAAGGCCAGACCCTCGAAGTCGCGGGTCTGCAATGCCTTGGTAAAGGCGATGCCGTTGGTGTTGCCGGTGGTCTTGATTTTTTCCGTCACGCCCTCGCCGTCGAAGATGTCGAAAATTTTGCCCACGGCGATGACGTCCTTACCTGCGTCCTTGAGCAGATCCAGCATGGTCTTGCGGGGCGGCTTGAGGCTCAGGTCGTGGCGGTTGGTGGTGCGGTAGAAGGTGTCGGCGGTGTGGCCGAGGAAGGGGCGGGCGATGACGCGGCCCACGCCGTACTCGCCCTTCAGCATCTCGCGGGCGATCTCGCAATAGCGGTACAGCTCATGCACCGGCACAAGCTCCTCGTTGGCGGCGACCTGGAACACGCTGTCGGCGCTGGTGTAGACGATGAGGGCGTTCTCCTTCATGGCCTGCTCGCCGTAGTCCTTCAGCACCTGTGTGCCGGAGTAGGGCTTATTGCAGAGGACTTTGTGGCCGGTCTTCTCTTCGAACTCGTGGATGAGCTCATCCGGGAAGCCGTCCGGGAAGGTGGGCAGCGGCTTGGGGCTGACGACGCCGGCGATCTCCCAGTGGCCGATGGTGGTATCCTTGCCCATGCTCTGCTCCTGCAGGCGGGCGAAGGAGCCAATGGGGGCAGCATCCTTTTCACCGGCGGTCACACCGTCGATGTTGAACAGGCCGAGCTTTTTCAGGTTGGGGCAGTTGAAGTTGGGGTGGTTGGCGATGGCGCCGAGGGTGTTGGTCCCCTCATCGCCAAAGGCGGCGGCGTCCGGCTCTGCGCCGATGCCGAAGCTGTCCAGAACGATCAGAAAAACGCGCTTTTCCATTACGCTTTCACTCCGTTTCTATCATTTTGCGCTCACCTCTGTCCCTTCGGGGCAGAAGTGAGACTTTTGCTTAGCCCTATTATAGGCGATGGACGCACTTTTCGCAAGCGTTTTATCGCTCCGGCATCTATCACGAAAATTTAAGGTTTTCTTTGCCGAATTTTTTCTTGCTCTCTTGTACACAAGCGGTTATAATATAGAGTGGTAAGGTTTTCAAACACCCCTGACCGGGCCGATGTCCGGCCAGCGGCCGCAGGGCATATCTGGCACCTGTGCGCCCATCATAGAGGAAAAAAAGAGACTGTTAGAGGTATATTTATGAGAAAAACGAAGATCATCTGCACCCTTGGCCCTTCTACCGATAAGGACGGCGTCCTGCGCGAGCTGGTCGCCAACGGCATGAATGTGGCCCGCTTCAACTTTTCCCACGGCTCCTACGAGGAGCACAAGGGCCGTCTGGACATGCTGAAGGCTGTCCGCGCTGAGCTGAACAAGCCCGTTGCTGCCCTGCTGGACACCAAAGGCCCCGAGATCCGCCTGAAGGAGTTCAAGAACGGCGTTGAGATGCTGGAAGCCGGCCAGACCTTCACCCTGACCACCCGCGAGGTGGAGGGCACCAAGGAGATCTGCTCCATCACCTACAAGGACCTGCCCCAGGACGTCCACGAGGGCGGCACCATCATGCTGGACGACGGCCTCATCAAGCTGGCCATCAAGAGCGTCACGGACACCGACATCGTCTGCGAAGTGCTCAACAGCGGCAAGATCAAGACCAAGAAGGGCGTCAATGTCCCCGGCGTCCACCTGTCCATGCCCTACCTGAGCCAGCGCGACCGGGATGACATCATCTTCGGTGTCCAGCAGGGCTTCGACTTCATCGCTGCTTCCTTCGTGCGCACCGCACAGGACGTCTACGACATCCGCAACCTGCTGAACGAGTACGACTCCAACATCCGCATCATCGCCAAGATCGAGAACCGCGAGGGCGTCAATAACATCGACAGCATCCTGTCCGCTGCCGACGCCGTCATGGTCGCCCGCGGTGACCTGGGCGTCGAGATCGACTTCACCGAGCTGCCCGGCATCCAGAAGAGCGTCATCGACCGCTCCTTCTCCTTCGGCAAGCCCATCGTCACTGCGACCCAGATGCTGGACAGCATGATGGTCAACCCCCGCCCCACCCGCGCCGAGATCTCCGACGTGGCAAACGCCATCTACGACGGCACTTCCGCTATCATGCTCTCCGGCGAGACCGCTGCGGGCGCATACCCTGTTGAGGCCCTCAAGACCATGTCCGCCATCGCAGAGCGCACCGAGAACGAGGTCCACTACCGCGACAACCGCCTGACCGATACCACCGGCCAGATCAGCGTCAGCGACGCTACCGCACACGCTGCCTGCCTGACCGCAAAGGACGTCAACGCTTCTGCCATCGTCACCGTGTCCGAGTCCGGCAACACTGCCCGCCTGCTGAGCAAGTACCGCCCCTCTCAGCCCATCATCGCCTGCGTCATGGACGAGCAGGTCCAGCGCCAGCTGTCCGTCTCCTGGGGCATCACCCCGCTCATGATGGACCTCGCCTCCAGCACCGATGAGCTCATCGAGAAGTCCACCGCTCTGGCAAAAGAGCACGGCTATCTGCACGACGGTGAGCTGGCTGTCGTGACCGCCGGCGTCCCCGTGGGCGTCTCCGGCACCACCAACATGATCAAGATCCACATGATCGGCAACTGCCTGGCTACCGGCGTCGGCGTCGGCCCCGAGGGCGCTGCTCTGGCCAACGCCACCGGCAAGGCCTGCGTCTGCCGCACCATCGAGGAGATCCGTGCAAAGTTCAAGCCCGGCATGGTCCTGGTCGTCCCCTCCACCTCCAACGAGATGCTGAGCTACGTCCGTGACGCCGCCGCTCTGGTGGTCGAGGAAGCCGGTCTGAACAGCCACGCCGCCATCGCCGGCAAGGCCCTGCTCAAGCCCACCATCGTGGGTGCCGTCGGCGCTACCGCCCACATCCGCGACGGTCTGATGGTCGCTGTGGACTGCGCACACGGCAGCGTCCAGCGCCTGCAGGCCTGATCTCGGGAGGCGTGACATGGAGCGCATTGCAAGCTTCTGCGTAGACCACACCAAGCTCGACCGCGGCATCTACCTGAGCCGTCAGGACGGCGATGTTCTGACCTGGGACATCCGGATGAAGAAGCCAAACCAGGGCGATTATCTCTCCACCGGCGCAGCCCACACGCTGGAGCACCTCTTCGCCACCTACGCCCGCAACAGCGAGTATAAGGACGGCGTCATCTATGTCGGCCCCATGGGCTGCCGCACCGGCTTTTACCTGCTGACCCGGGGCCTGACCCCCGCCGAGGCGCTGAGCCTGACGGTGGAGTCCTTCCGCTTCATGGCTGCGTTCGAGGGCGATGTCCCCGGCGCAAGCGAGGTGGAGTGCGGCAACTACCGCGACATGGACCTGCCCGCCGCAAAGGCTGAGGCTGCTGCCATGCTGCCCGTGCTCGAGGCACTGATCGCCGACGAGTTGCATTACTAAGCTATAACACAAAGAGGCTGTTGCACTGCAACAGCCTCTTTTCTTTATACTTCCCCGATGACCGGGAGCAGGTCTTCGAGCTTATTGAAATAATTCACGATGGTGACCACATTGTTGACGATGGAGCTGCCCGCCGAGAAGATACGGGCCACATAGTTCAGCACCCGGCCAATGTCCTGAAACGTCTGCCATGCTGTGGTCTCGCCGCCGCAGAGCAGCACCCTTTCGTCGTCCCCGATGGATGTATACTGGGCGGGCATCTGCATCCGATAATTCCTCATAGTATCCTTTCCTTTCCGTGGGTGGTGCGTTATGTCCCGGGGCAAGGCCCGGTCGGCCTGTCCTGTAAAACAGCATACCACCCGCCCGGGACAAACCATGTCAGAGTGTGGGAAGACAGCAAAAAACACAAGGACCCGGGGTGTTTCCACTCCGGGCCCTTGTGCCATTTTTATTTCGAGGAATAGATAATATCGTTTTATTGCTGGGCTTGTATCAGCTCAGGTGCGATCAAGCAGCAGCCTTGACCTGAGCCTTGCAGGTGACAACGATCATGATGTAATCGACGTTAGTGTCCTTACCGTCCTTAGTCTCCTTGACAGTGTACTCCTTCATGCTCAGCTTGAAGTTGTCAGTGGGCTCGATCTCATCGTCAGTCTTGCCGTTGACAGTGACACCAGTGTTTGCAATCTTGGTGAGATCCAGCTCCAGCTGGTTAGTGCCCTGCTTGGTCATTGCACTGAAAATCTTAGCAGCCTTGTCAGCCTTCTTTGCATCCTTAGCTGCGATGGTGGTGTACCAGACGTACTTGCCCTTGTTCTTCTCAACGTCCAGATTAGCCTTGACCTTAGCATCAAAGCCAGTAATAGCCTTGCCATCGGAATCCTTAGTGTCCTTGAGAGCGTCCTTTGCCAGAGTATCATCATCAGCGGTCACAGAAGCCTTGCTCATGCCCTTAACGCTGTGGAGCATGCCCTCCAGCTCGTCAGCAGCCTGACGAGAAGCGATGCTTGAGCAGCCGGTCAGCATGGACAGTGCCATAACACCAGTGAGGACGACGGCCAGAAGTTTCTTTGCCATTTTCATGATTTTTGCCTCCATAAATAAAGATAAATTATACAGGCAGGCTAGCATTTTTCGACTGTCGGCCTGTGGGCTAATTATACCCCCCCCCTACCGGTCTGTCAATAGGGTTTTCTCACTTTCGTCACATTTACAAAATACAGTCCCACCAACCGTGCATTTTCCACAAAATAACAGGATTCAAGGGGCTGAAAGCAAAAAAATGCAGCCCCGGGGCCGCTTTTGGGGCGGCAGCCCGGGGCTGCAGGTGCAGTATTTTTTCAGTCTCCCGCCGGGGGGCAGGGCGCTTTACTGGTACAGGGGGAAAGCCCTGGTCAGGGCCAGCACGCGGGCGGAGATGTCGTCCTTCTTCTCGTCGTAGTGCCAGATGCAGTCGGCGATGCAGTCCGCAATGACCTTCATCTCGGCTTCGCCCATGCCACGGGTGGTAACAGCCGGAGTACCCAGACGGACGCCGGAAGTCACGAAGGGGCTGCGGGTCTCGCCGGGGACGGTGTTCTTGTTGGCGGTGATGTGGACGCTGTCGAGGCGGGCTTCCAGCTCCTTGCCGGTGCATTCCTCGTCCCGCAGGTCGAGGAGCATCAGGTGGTTGTCGGTGCCGCCGGACACCAGCTTGACACCGCGAGCCTGCAGTTCAGCGGCCATGGCCTGTGCGTTCTCCACGATCTTGCGGGCGTAGTCCTTGAACTCGGGCTTGAGTGCCTCGCCAAAGCAGACGGCCTTGGCCGCGATGACGTGCTCCAGCGGGCCGCCTTGGGTGCCGGGGAAGACGGCGGAGTTGATGCGCTTGGCCAGCACGGCGTTGTTGGTCAGGATGAGGCCGCCGCGGGGGCCGCGCAGGGTCTTGTGGGTGGTGGTGGTCACGACGTCGGCGTAAGGCACCGGGCTCTGGTGCATCCCGCCGGCCACGAGGCCCGCGATGTGGGCCATATCCACCATCAGGAAAGCCCCGTAGCCGTGGGCGATCTCGGCCAGCTTCTCGAAGTCGATGGCGCGGGGGTAGGCCGAAGCGCCTGCCACGATCATCCTGGGACGGACCTTTTTGACCTGCTTTTCCAGCTCAGCATAGTCGATGCGGCCATCTTCGCCGACGCCGTAGGAGACGAAGTGGTAGTTCTTGCCGGACATATTCACCGGAGAGCCGTGGGTCAGATGACCGCCCTGAGACAGGTCCATGCCCATGACGGTATCGCCCAGATCGAGCAGGGCGAAGTAGACGGCCAGATTGGCTTGTGCGCCGGAGTGGGGCTGGACGTTGGCGTACTTTGCGCCGAACAGCTTGCAGGCGCGCTGGATGGCGATGTTCTCCACCTCATCCACATAGGCACAGCCGCCGTAGTAGCGCTTGCCGGGCAGGCCCTCGGCGTACTTGTTGGTGAGGATGCTGCCCATGGCGGCCATGACAGCGGGCGAGACGATGTTCTCGCTGGCGATGAGCTCGATATTTTCCCGCTGGCGGGTCAGCTCACGGTCCATGGCCGCAGCCAGCTCCGGGTCGGCCTTTTCCACGAGGCCGATGGTATCCATCATATCGTTGTACATACGATTTACCTCTCTCTCTGATGCAAAAATCAGTTTGCACGGGCGTCCGCTCATTCCGGCCCCGCCTGTTTCCATGATACCAGACATCGCGGATTTCTTCAACAGTATTTCGCACAAACCGATACGGTTTGATTCGTTTCTTTTCGGTTGGATGAAAATATTTCACCCATCCTGCCAAAGCCTTGCTTTTTCTGCGCCCAGCGCTTATTATTATAACAAAAATCCGTCCCGGTTTTTGTGCAGATTTGCCCACCGGGTGCAGAAAGGAGCCCATTGCCATGACCATCACGGAGCAAAAAGCCGCACAGCGCAAAGCGGGCATTGCGGCCCGCCGGGCGTTGTCGGACACCGAGCGCACCCGTTCCAACGCCGCTCTCTGCGCCCGCATCATGGCTCTGGACTGCTTCAAAAAGGCAGAAAACATCCTGCTCTACGCGGCCTTCGGCGGCGAGGCCGACCTCTCGGCGCTGGCTGTGGAAGCGGCCCGGCAGGGCAAAACGCCGGCCTACCCCGTCTGCGGCGAGGGCTTTTCGCTGACAGCCGCTGTGCCGGGGCCGGACGGCTGGGAAGTGGGTGCCTACGGCATCCGCACACCCATTTTGAGCCGGTCGGAGATTTTACGGCCAGACCAGCTCGACCTCGTGCTGGTCCCCTGTACGGCTTTTGATGCAGTCTGCCGCCGGGTGGGGATGGGGAAAGGCTATTATGACCGCTATCTCCCCCGCTGCACCCGGGCTGTGAAACTGGGCGTGGCCTTTGAGGCCCAGCGGGTGGACGCGGCGGCAGTGGACGCCCATGACGAAACACTGGACGGATTCGTGACAGAGGGAGGACTTTACTTTGGATTTAACACAACTGAGCTGTGAGGACTTTCTGAGCCAGCTTGCCAGCAAAGCCCCCGCCCCGGGCGGCGGCGGTGCGGCAGCCCTCGTGGGCGCGGCAGGCGTGGCGCTGGGCAATATGGTGGGGAATCTTACCACCGGCAAAAAGAAATACGTCACCGTGGAAGAAGAGATTCTGGTGCTGAATGCCCGTGCGGAAGCCCTGCGCAAACGGCTGGAAGCCCTCGTGCAGGCTGACGCCGACGCATTCACGCCTCTGGCGGCGGCCTACGGCCTGCCCAGAGAGACGCCCGAACAGCAGGCCCGCAAGGCCGCTGTGCTGGCCGAGGCGTTGGACGGGGCCTGCGCCGTGCCGCTGGACCTCATGGACGCCTGCTGTGAGGGCATCCGCCTTGCGGCCGATTACGCCGAAAAGGGCAGCGTGCTGGCTCTCTCAGACGCAGGCTGTGCGGCGCTGTTCTGCAAGGCCGCACTTCAGGCGTCGGCACTGAATGTCGCCATCAACACAAAGCTCATGACGGACCGCGCCCATGCCGCCGCGCTGGACGAAAAAGCGGCCCGGATGCTGGCAGAATATCTGCCGCTGGCCGACGAAGTCTACCAGTCCGTGGCAAGCCGCCTGCGGGCCTGATGCATAGAAAGGGAACGTATATGTCTACCATTTTGAAGGGTGCGCCCGTCGTGGCCGCCATGAACGAAGCAAATGCCGCCCGCTGTGCCGCACTGCGGGAAAAGGGCGTTGTCCCCACGCTGGCCGTCGTCCGGGTGGGGGCGCGCCCCGATGACCTCTCCTACGAGAAAGGCGTCATGACCCGCTGTGCAAAAGTGGGCGTCGAGGTGAAGCAGTTCCTTCTGCCCGCCGACGCTTCGCAGGAAGAGCTGCTGCGCGTCATTGTCGGCATCAACGCAGACGCCGCCATCCACGGCTGTCTGCTCTTCCGCCCCCTGCCCAGACAGTTTGATGACAGGACCATCCGCGCCGCACTCTCGCCCGAAAAGGACATTGACGGCATCACCGACGGCTCGCTGGCCGGTGTCTTCACCAACACTGCCGTCGGCTACCCGCCCTGCACGGCGCAGGCCTGTCTTGAGATCCTGAAATTCTACAATATCCCCCTCTCCGGCAGGCGGGCCGTCGTCGTGGGCCGCAGCCTCGTGGTGGGCAAGCCCGCAGCCATGATGCTGGACCGGGAAAACGCCACCGTCACCCTCTGCAACTCCCGCACCCAGAACCTGCCCGATGTCTGCCGCGAGGCCGATGTTGTGGTGGTGGCCATGGGCAGGATGGGCTTTATCGGCGCAGAACATCTGCGGGCCGGTCAGGTCGTCGTGGATGTGGGCATCCATGTCAACGAGGAAGGCAAACTCTGCGGTGACGTCCGCTTTGGCGAGGCAGAGCCGGTGGTGGAGTCCATCACCCCCGTCCCCGGCGGCGTCGGCACCGTGACGACTTCCGTGCTGGTGAGCCATGTGGTGGAGGCGGCAGAGAAAGCTGCATCATAATAACCTCTCCGTCACGCCTGCGGCGTGCCACTGCCCGGGTTGCGGCTCCCAGCGTCTGCTTCGGCCCTTGGTGCGGGCCTCGCATCCTGCTGGCCGCGGCCCCAACAGCTCCTCCCTGTTTCCGCCGCTGGCGGCGGTCG
>OJNO01000751.1_pt1 | contig 13159 bp, 8 predicted proteins | sample 1597761 | NCBI WGS metagenome assembly OJNO01 (sample SAMN00265071, study PRJEB22529) | human gut metagenome
TCGCTCTTTTATGACAATGGAAGGTTCACGGAGCGTGCATTCTATAACAGGACAACGCGCAGCCGCTTATCCTTATTCATGACAATAGAATGCTCGCAGAGCGTGCATTCTATTGTTTACAGCAGCTGGATTCCGTGGGCTTCCGCCTCTTTGAGGATTTCAGCCGGCCAGATGGAGCACTGCACTTCTCCGATGTGCGCCTTGCGCAGGAAGAACATACAGATACGGGACTGACCGATACCGCCGCCGATGGTGTATGGAAGTTCTTTATTCAGAATGGCCTTCTGGAACGGGAGCTCTCTGCGGTCGTCACAGCCGGCTTCTGTAAGCTGTTTGTCAAGTGCTGTCTCGTCTACACGGATACCCATGGAAGAAAGTTCAAGGGCAATGTCCAGTACAGGATAGTATACCAGAATATCGCCGTTTAATTCCCAGTCATCATAGTCTGGAGCACGTCCGTCGTGGCGCTCGCCATTTGTCAGTTTCTTACCTACCTGCATAAGGAAAACAGCGCCTTTTTCTTTGACAATCTTGTATTCTCTTTCCTTAGGGGTAAGATCCGGATACATGTCTACAAGCTCTTCTGTGGAGACAAATGCAATCTCTCTTGGAAGAATTTCTTCTATGTAGTCATACTGTACTGCCATGTATTTCTCTGTCTTGCGGAGTACGCTGTAGATAGTACGGACAGTGTTAATGAGAGTTTCTACATTTCTCTCTTCTTTGGTGATGATCTTCTCCCAGTCCCACTGGTCTACATAGATGGAATGGATGTTGTCAACATCCTCATCACGGCGGATGGCAACCATATCGGTGTATAAGCCCTCACCTACAGAGAAACCATATTTCTTCAGTGCATAACGCTTCCATTTTGCAAGAGAATGTACGATTTCAGCGTTGCAGTCCATGCCTTTGATGTCAAAGCTTACCGGACGCTCCACGCCGTTCAGGTTATCATTGAGGCCGGAACTTGGATGTACAAATATAGGTGCGGAGACACGCAGAAGGTTCAGCTTCTGTGCAAGTGTCTGCTGGAAAAAATCTTTCACAGTTTTAATTGCTACCTGAGTATCATGAAGATTAAGGTCTGCATGATAGCCCATAGGAATTTTTAATTGTTCCATGGGAATCCTCCTTGTTGATTGTGTTAATCTCTGTTTTCTGTTCACGATAATTTCTAGTCAGACTGTGAACAGGAACAATCTTGGTTTATTATAACAGGTATTTTCCCGCTTGGCAATTTAGACCTTGCAAGAAATATGCAAAAAAGATACAATAAAAGACAAAGAATGTGATGATTTTTCCCTGTTGGAGCAAAAACAGGAATTACAGGTTGTGGTGAAACAGAATAACCAGAGAACCGGGAGGATGTCTATGGAGAAAAAAAGGTGCCAGGTCTGCGATGGGCCTGTTGTAAATGGCAGATGTAAGCTGTGTGGAATGCCTTATAGAAATGATGAGACTTTGTATCATCTGAATGAGAACAGAAGTGACCATTACCGTCATGCTACCAGCCGGGCGCGGGCAATCATGCGCCAGGAGGAAATCCCGCTGGGAGATAAGAAGGCTGGAAGTGCTGCATATAAGACCGGGACCGGAACAGGCGTGGCAGGAGCCGGAAATAAATATGATCAGAAAACGGGAACTGGAAGTTCTAAGTCACTGGCTGGTGCAGGCACAGGGAATTTTTATAATAAGGGAAGTGTGAAAGCAGGAAGTACATATGGAGGCAGCACTGGCGCTGCTAAAAATGGAAATAAGGTCTCTGTCCCTGCTGGGAATTATAATTCCAAGAGCAGACAAAGTACAGCTGGAACTTACAGCACTACAGCTAAAAAAAGCAGTGTTTACACCCAGAAACCGGTAAAAAAGAAAAAAGGATCCCTTCTTGGATGGCTCATGGTCCTGGTGATCATTTGCGCAAGCTTACCGGAAATCCGGGATTCCCTGAAGGACAGCCTTGCTCCGATACTTGAAGAAGAATTTGGAGATATGTTCAGTTCTGGGGCTGATTCAGCCTCTTATAAACTGATGGCAGGAGATGTGCTGGAGGTTGGAGAAAATGTGGATGGAGGCATTGTCCCAGGATATTACATTGCTTCCTGTTCAAATGGTTTTGTGAGTTTTATGATCATGGGAGAAGATGGTGAAAACGGAAGCATGACAGTGACAGATGGCGTGGAGCGTAAGATTACCCTGAAAGAGGGAGATCTGATCGGAATCATAAATACAGAGTCAGAGGATTCCTCATTGATGCTTACTGCTCATTGAGATTGGGGAAATAATAGTAAAATAATAGTAAAAAAAGGAACCTCGTCAGATGAGTACTTATTTCGTCGGAGGTTCCTTTTTGTATGTTTAGAGCGTGTTTGAAAAATCATTCCCGCAAATTGTGACGCACATCTTGCAGAAAGCCTTTTTCAAACACTCTCTAGCGGATGGTAGTTCCTGTTTTCCCTTCATAGCCCTCTTTGGCATGAGCCATATCGGTAATCACAGTGCTCCGGCCTTCCCCTTTCTCAATAAAGGAAATACCTGCTTCGATTTTGGGAAGCATGGAACCGGAAGCAAACTGGTTCTCTTCGATGTATTTCTTAGCGTCTGCTACAGTGATGCTGCCAAGCTTCTGCTCATTTACCTGACCGTGGTTCAGACTTACGTTCTCTACACTTGTGAGAATCAGAAGAGTATCGGCATTTAATTCTTCCGCAAGAAGTCCTGCAGCAAGATCTTTCTCAATGATGGCACTGGCACCGTGAAGGTTGATGCCCTGCTCAAGCACTGGAATTCCACCGCCGCCGGCTGCGATAACAACCTGGTCTGCATTGAGAAGTGCTCGTATGGTCTCAAGCTCTACAATTCTCTGTGGCTTCGGAGCTGCTACGATTCGTCTGTATCCGCCATCAGCAAGTCTGGTGACAAAGTTTCCTTTTTCTTCTTCTGCTTCAGCTTCTTCCTCAGTGAGAACACGTCCGATAATTTTCTCCGGATCTGCAAAAGCGTCGTCATATGGATCAATAACAGTCTGGGTAAGAATGGTAGCAACAGGTTTGTAAATTCCGCGGCTGATAAATTCAGAGCGGATCGCATTCTGAAGGTCATATCCAATGTAGCCCTGGCTCATTGCGGAGCAGACTGACATAGGAGCGAATGTATAATCCGGGTGTGTCTTTCCAAATTCATTCATTGCAGTGTGGATCATGCCGATCTGTGGGCCATTGCTGTGGGAGATTACCACCTTGGCACCCTCTTCAACAAGATCTGCGATTGCTTTTGCTGCGGCTTTGGTGGCTACTTTCTGCTCTGGAAGTGTGGTGCCGAGAGCTCTGTGACCTAATGCAACTACTACGATTTTTTCACTCATAGGAGATACCTCGTTTCTGTCAAGAATATAATGCGGATATCAGAGTTAAGTGGATTACTGTGAAAGTATTCACAGCAACATGAATGATTTCTCCGGACATCCTTGTGTAATATCTTCCATTATAAAAGCTAAGGGTGGGAATTGCAATAGAAAAGTCCTTGAAACAGGAAAAGCCATCCGCATCAGGCAGATGGCTCATTTCCTATATTTTTGAGGGGGGAGATAGAGAGTGGTTTTTCATCTATCCGAAATTCATTATATCGGCAATTTGTGAGGAAAATGTGTCTCAAATCTAAAAGAAATCGAAAAAATATGAAATGAAAATAAAATCCGACCCTTTATTGCATTTAAAGACCAAGTGTGGTAAAGTAAACCTATCTTGTTTCTGCATTCTGCAGAAAAGAATTTCTACCGCGCCGGTTCGGCGCAAGATAACCCGTTTTTTGAAGGAAACCTGTTAACCTGGGCGTTTTATACGCTTTTTTGAAAATGGATGCATACAATGGCAAGGCAAATTTGCTTCGGAATGCTGTGAATAGGATCTGTTTAAGTGAGAAAGGTGTGATTCCCATGTGCTGTCAGTGACTCATTTATATGGTGATGTCGCCAGTAGGCGGCAAGTCCGTTTTGTAAAATAGTAGTTTAATAACAGAGATTAGTGAAAAATAGGGGTAGAAAAGGAGAAGTTATAATGAAAAACAGAATATGGAAAAAGATACTGGCAGTGGGAGTAAGTCTGCTTGCAGAAGCTGGGATGCTGGTTGGATGCACGGCGCAGCCGGCAGTGGCATATGGAGCAGAAATGGAAGGCGGGTTATCTGTTGCCCAAGATGCGGCGTGGACAGATTTACAGAAATTTCAGGCGGTGATTTCTGTAAAGGCAGATGGGCTGGCGTCACTTACGCGGGAAAATGAAAACCAGGAATATGAAAGTGACGATGAAAATTTATTCAGCAGTGGAAATCAGGACGGGAGCCTGGAAAATGATCAATATGATTTTCCGGATGAAACAATACCTCATCCAACATCTTACGAACTGGTAGTCTGGCTTTCTGAATATTTTCAGCCAGATGCTTCGTTTATGGCACCTGAAGGCTGCCTGAAAGAGGAGCTTCCTATCGAGACTGCTGACGGAAGATCCAGCAGTATAACCGGATTCCGCTGGAAAATAAATCCGGGAGAACAGGGCAAACAGCTGAAAATTCCGGTTACCTTGCGGGATGAATATCGTTTTCCAGCAGAAAAACATACAGTTCCTACCTGTCAGGATATTTTGCATGCAAATGGTGCTATAAGCGGAGAAGAAAATGGAGGTGGAGTTTACATTGTAAAAAAAGTGGAAAATGAAAAAACCATTTTGTGTAAAGCCTTATCTAAGAGTATGGAGATACCAGCTGCATACATGGATTTTTCAGTGGAGATGGAAGCCAAGGAAAAGGCGCTTTATACTGGAAAACGCATTCATATGGCAGTGAATCTGACAAATAATGGTCAGGTACCTTTTTATAAAATTTCCCTTCAGGCCAAAGTAAAAGAACAGGAACTGGTACCTGTGTGGGAAAAGGAGCCTGGCCTTGAAGTTTCGGAAAGTGGTGCAGTGCTGGAAAGCCTTTCCGCAGGGGAAACACGAATCCTGTCTTTTTATATAGATCCGGACATGGATCAGAAAAGTAATCTGGAGCTGGAGCTTTTTGCAAAAACAGAAAATCCGGTTTCGTTGGAGAAAGCAGCAGAAAAACAGTTAACATTACAGCAGGGAAAAGCCTCTTTTACGGTAAAGAAAACAGCTGACTGCGACAACGCCAGCCCTGGGGAGACTGTGACTTATCAGATCAGTATTCACAATACCGGGGAGGTGACTCTGCATTCCGTAGTTACTACAGAACGTTTCGGGCTTGCCGGAGTAACAGCTACTTTTCAGGAACAGAGAGGTATAACCCTGAATAAAAGCAGGACTCAGGCGAAAATCCAGGAAATCGCACCTGGTGGCTGTGTGAATTTAAAGGCAAAAGTTGTACTTCCAAAAGATCTGAAAGACCAGAATCTGATGAATCAGATTATTGTAGTTACTGACGAGACTGGTGAGGAAAGCGCAGTGCGGGATCAGGCAACCATCCGTGTGGAAGATAAGGAGAAGGATGGAAATGGAAATGGAAGCGGAAACGGAAATGGGGGTGGAAATGGAGATGGAACTGGCATAGGCAGTGGGAATAATGATGGCAGCACAATGGCTGCGTCCACCTCTCCAAAAACAGGGGATACTTCCCACAAAGAGCTGTTTCAGGTACTGATTCTGCTTTCGTTTCTTTTTTCCGCTGTAGCCGCCAGAAGAATGTTTGGAGGCAATGCTCACAGATGACTCGTGAATGGAAACTATAATGTGAGGTGAACGGTTACTGCTTTTTTAACAGGAAAGATTGAAAACAAATTCTGTGTGTGATATTCTATAAAAGAGTATGCGTTGCTGTATGATGTCACCAGATTAGAGCGTGTTTGAAAAATCATTCCCGCAAATTGTGACGCACATCTTGCAGAAAGTCTTTTTCAAATAAGCTCTGGCGTGATTTTAAAGCAACGTCAATATAGGGAGGCATATATTATGAAATTATCATCCTTATTAGAGAAGTTAGAATACACCTGCGTGCAGGGAAGCACAGAGCAGGAAGTCACTGGTGTTGTTTATGATTCCAGAAAGGTAACAGACGGCTCTCTGTTTATCTGTATCAGAGGTGCTGTTGTAGATGGACATAAATTTATCCCGGATGTGACAGCAAAAGGGGCTAAAGTTCTGGTAGTAGAAGAGGAGGTTTCTGCACCGTCAGATGTTACGGTTATCCAGGTGACAGACACCAGATATGCTATGGCATTTATTTCAGCAGCCTGGTTCGGACATCCGGCAGAGAAGCTGAAAACAATCGGAATTACCGGAACCAAGGGAAAAACTACTACTACCTATATGGTAAAATCCATTCTGGAAAATGCCGGATACAAGGTTGGTCTGATCGGTACTATTGAGGCAATTATCGGAAATAAGATAATACCTGCTTCTAATACCACACCAGAATCCTATGTAGTTCAGGAGTATTTTCACGAAATGGTGGAAGCTGGCTGTGATTGTGTGGTTATGGAAGTTTCCTCACAGGGGCTGATGCTGCATCGTACTCAGGGATTTGTGTTTGATTTTGGAATTTTCACAAATATTGAACCAGATCATATTGGCCCAAACGAGCACAAGGACTTCGATCATTATCTGTCTTGTAAAGCTATGCTTCTCAAGCAGTGCCGCGTAGGAATTGTAAACCGTGATGATGAGCATTTTGACAGAATTGTAGAGGGACATACCTGTACTCTGGAAACTTATGGATTTTCAAAAGAAGCAGACCTTCGCGCTGAGGATGCCAGACTGATTGGCGGAAAAGGCTATCTTGGAATTTCCTATCAGCTGAAGGGACTTATGGATTTCCCTGTTGAAATCGACATCCCAGGTAAATTCAGTATTTACAACTCTCTTACCGCTATTGCAATCTGCCGTCATTTTAAGGTTTCCCAGGAAAATATCCTGAAGGCTCTGAAGGTGGCAAAAGTAAAAGGCCGTATTGAGATGGTGAAAGTATCTGATGAATTTACCCTGATGATTGATTATGCACATAATGCAATGGCTTTGGAAAGTCTTCTTACTACATTGCGTGAATATCATCCACACAGACTGGTCTGCCTGTTTGGCTGTGGCGGAAATCGTTCCAGGCTTCGCCGTTATGAGATGGGAGAAGTTTCCGGTCGTCTGGCAGATCTGACCATCATTACTTCTGATAATCCGCGAGATGAGGAGCCTCAGGCTATTATTGATGACATCAAGGTTGGCATGGCGAAGACAGAAGGTAAATATGTGGAGATTCCAGACCGCAAGGAAGCAATCGCTTATGCCATCCATCACGGAGAACCAGGGGATATTGTGGTGCTGGCTGGTAAAGGTCATGAAGATTACCAGGAAATCAAAGGCAAAAAATATCCTATGGATGAGCGTGTGTTGATCGCTGATATTCTTGCTGGAAAGTAAAACATGACATATGCAGATATTATTGTAGACATTTCCCATGAGAAGCTGGATAAAAGCTTTCAATATCTGGTTCCGGAGAAACTGAAGGACGAGATACAGGTGGGAATGGTGGTTTCCATTCCATTTGGAAGAGGAAATCATGTGCGCAAGGGATATGTAGTGGGGATTTCTGGTGAGCCTAAGGTAAAGGGAATCCAGCTCAAGTCTGTTGTCGGTATTGAAAATGATCAGGAAACCACAGAATCCAGGCTGATCGCGCTGGCAGGGTGGATGAAAGAAAATTATGGCTCTACCATGATCCAGGCTCTGAAAACAGTTCTTCCTATTCAGAAAAAGATGAAAGCCCAGGAAAAAAGGTGGATAACCCTTCTGATTTCCAGAGAAGATGGGGAAAAGCTTCTGGAAGAGCTTAGCATGACCAGATTTAAAGCACGTATTCGCCTTTTGGAAGCACTCTTACAGAATAAAAATGGGAAAATTGAGACTGCCTGGGCTTCAAAGGAACTTGGCACTACGGCTTCTGTCCTGAAATATTTTGAAGAACAGGGGATTGCTTCTGTGGAGTCAGATGAAGTGTACAGAAATGCAATTGCAGATGCAGAAAATATTCCGCATGTGGCACCAGCAGTATTAAGTATATCCCAGCAAATGGCTGTGAATCAGATCTTATCAGAATGGGAACGCCCGGATCCGAGGCCGGTTCTTCTTCACGGAGTTACCGGCAGCGGAAAAACGGAAGTATATATGGAGCTGATCGATAAGGTGATAAAGGAAGGCGGTCAGGCAATCGTGCTGATTCCGGAAATTGCGCTGACTTATCAGACTGTACGGCGATTTTATGGTCGTTTTGGTGATAAGGTGTCGGTAATTAACTCCAGACTTTCCCAGGGAGAGCGTTATGATCAGTTTAAAAGAGCCAAACAGGGAGAATTGCAGGTTATGGTGGGCCCCCGTTCAGCACTTTTTACTCCATTTGGAAGACTGAGGTTGATCATTATTGATGAGGAGCATGAATCTTCTTATAAAAGTGAAAACAGTCCAAGGTATCACGCCCGGGAAACGGCTATCCACAGAGCAAAGCTGGAAGGCGCAAGAGTAATTCTTGGTTCTGCAACTCCATCTATGGAAGCTTATTACAGGGCGAAAGAAGGAGAATATGTCCTTGTAAAGCTGGAAGCCAGATTTGAAGAAAGACCTCTTCCCAGGGTATCAATTATTGACATGAGGGAACAACTAAAAAAAGGAAACCGCCTTGCCCTCAGTCTGGAACTGAGAGAAGACCTGAGCCAGTGCCTGAAAAAAGGGGAGCAGGCCATGCTGTTTCTCAACCGCCGTGGCTACGCAGGGTTTGTTTCATGCCGTTCCTGCGGCCATGTAATGAAATGTCCTCACTGTGATGTTTCCCTAAGTGAGCATAATGGCAGAAAGCTGATCTGTCATTACTGTGGTTATGAAACTGTGAAACCGGACAAATGTCCAGTCTGTTCTTCCCCATATATAGGCGGTTTTAAAGCGGGAACCCAGCAGATCCAGCAGGTGGTAGAAAAAGAATTCCCGGAGGCAAGAGTTCTTCGAATGGATTACGACACTACAAGAGCTAAGGGAAGCTATGAAAAAATCCTGGCTGCTTTTTCCAGGCATGAGGCCGATATTTTGATTGGAACCCAGATGATCGTCAAGGGACATGATTTCCCGGATGTTACGCTTGTGGGGATCCTTGCTGCAGACTTATCCCTAAATGCTGATGATTATCGCAGTGGTGAGCGCACTTTTCAGCTTCTTACTCAAGCGGTGGGACGAGCAGGAAGAGGAAGAAAAGAAGGTCATGCCCTGATCCAGACTTATAGTCCGGATCATTACAGCATCCAGACAGCTGCAAAGCAGGATTACGAAGAATTTTACCAGGAAGAGATGGGATACCGTCTTCTTATGGATTATCCTCCGGCTGCCCATATGATGGCAGTGCTTGGTTCTTCAGAGGATGAGAAGCTTCTTGAGACAGCCATGCACTATCTTGGTCTGTTTACAGGAAAAATATATGCGGGAAAAGATCTTCATGTGATCGGTCCCGCCCCTGCGTCTGTAGGGAAAGTAAAGGATGTATACAGAAGAGTACTTTATCTGAAACATGAGAATTATGATCTGCTTGTCCGGATAAAGGACAGGCTGGAGGAATATATAGAAATCAATTCCGGCTTCAGAAAAGTTAATATACAATTTGATTTTTCATAAAGCGAAATACCGGAAATAAAGGGCTGCGTTAAGGTGCAGGGCTTTGAAACAACGGGTATTTCCAAATTCAAAGATAAAGGAGATAACACAGAGATGGCACTTAGAACAATCAGAACAGAGGGAGATTCCGTTTTAGAAAAAATCTGCAGACCAGTAGAGAAAATCGACAAACGTACAAAGGATCTGGTAGGAGACATGCTGGAAACCATGTATGACGCATGCGGTGTTGGCCTTGCAGCTCCCCAGGTGGGTATATTAAAGAGAATCGTAGTGATCGATATTGGAGATGGTCCAATTATTCTTATCAATCCGGAAATTCTTATGACATCCGGTGAGCAGACAGGCGAGGAGGGATGTTTAAGTGTTCCGGGAATGTCCGGTCAGGTTACCCGCCCAAATTATGTGAAGGTAAAAGCTCTTGATATGGATATGAATGAGCAGATATATGAAGGAGAAGGACTCCTTGCCCGTGCATTTTGTCATGAGCTGGATCATCTTGACGGAAAAATGTACACACGTCTGGTTGAAGGTGAATTACATCATGTAAGTTATGACAATGAGGAGGAAGAGGAATAAATGAAAATTGTTTATATGGGAACGCCGGATTTTGCAGTTAATCCCCTTCATGCACTGGCTGAAGCTGGCTATGAGGTGGCAGGTGTTATAACCCAGCCGGATAAGCCGAAGGGAAGGGGAAAGACCATGCTTCCCACTCCTGTAAAAGAAGAGGCATTGAAACATGGGTTCCCGGTTTACCAGCCTGTGAAGGTACGCGATCCGGAATTTTTACAGGTTCTGGAGAAACTGGAACCCGATATTATTGTGGTAGCTGCCTTTGGACAGATCATTCCCAAAAGCATTCTGGAGCTTCCGAAATACGGATGTATTAACATCCATGCATCCCTGCTTCCGAAATACCGCGGTGCAGCTCCTATTCAGCAGGCAGTTATTGATGGGGAAAAGGAGTCAGGTGTTACGATCATGAGAATGGGAACAGGTCTTGATACAGGAGATATGATCTCAAGGATCGTAGTGCCGATTGCAAAAGATGAGACGGGCGGAACTCTGTTTGATAAGCTTGCAGAAGCAGGAGCGAAGCTTCTTGTTGAGACATTGCCTCACATTTTTGATGGCACAGCTGTTTACGAGAAACAGCCGGAGGAAAGCCCTACTCCATATGCCGGTATGATCACCAAACAGATGGGATTGATCAATTTCGGGAAATCAGCCGAGGAACTGGAAAGACTGGTGCGAGGTTTAAACCCGTGGCCAAGCGCATTTACCTTCTGGAATGGAAAAACTTTGAAGGTATGGGAAAGCTTTGTAGTAAAAAGTGAAGAAACTGGCGCAGAAAAGTCAGAACCTGGAACAGTAGTAAAAACAGACAAAAAAGGAATTTACGTGGCTTGCGGTGAGGATGTTCTGGTACTTTCACAGGTACAGTTAGAAGGAAAAAAGAGAATGGATGCGGATGCATTCCTTCGAGGATGTCATATAGAAACCGGAAGCAGATTCACAGATAAAAAGGAGTGATCTTATGTACGGATATGGATATCCTTATGGATTTTATGTTGATCCTACTTATGTATTGCTGATCATTGGAATGGTGCTGGCACTGGCTGCATCTGGAAAGATGAAAAGCACTTTTGCACGTTATCAGCAGGTGCGCAGCCATTCAGGTCTTACAGGAGCTCAGACTGCCCAGAGGATTTTAAATGCAGCCGGAATTTATGATGTAACGATTGTCCCAATTTCCGGTAGCCTTACAGATCATTATGATCCGAGAACAAAGAGGCTGGCACTTTCACAGGACGTATATGGAAGAACTTCTGTGGCAGCTGTATGTGTCGCTGCCCATGAGTGTGGTCATGCCATTCAGCACAATATAAATTATGCACCGCTGAATATCCGTTCAGCTATTGTTCCGGTGGCAAATATCGGATCTTCCCTTTCCTGGCCGATTTTTCTTCTGGGACTGATCCTTTCCATACCGGCACTTACAACTGTAGGAATTGTGCTGTTTTCACTGGCGGTACTGTTTCAGCTTGTAACACTTCCGGTAGAATTCAATGCTTCCTCAAGGGCTTTAAAAATGCTGGAAAGCACAGGGATTTTAAGCTGTGAGGAAAACAAAGGTGCGAAGAAGGTTCTTACAGCGGCAGCCCTTACTTATGTAGCAGCTCTTGCTTCTTCCATTTTACAGCTTCTGAGACTGCTCATACTTTCCGGAGGTAGAAGACGGGATGATTAACGGAATCAATTCCAGGGAGATGATCCTGGAAATTTTACTTGAAATCGAAGAGGGCGAGCACAGTCACGTGGCAATTCGGAATGCCCTTTCCAAATATCAGTTCCTTCCCAAACAGGACCGGGCATTTATTACCCGTGTCTGTGAAGGAACGCTGGAATACCGGATCCAGATTGATTACATTATCAATTCTTTTTCCAAGGTGACAGTTGATAAGATGAAGCCTGCAATCCGGGAAATTTTAAGAAGTGCAGTATATCAGCTGAAATACATGGATAGTGTGCCAGACAGCGCAGTGTGCAATGAGGCTGTGAAGCTGGCGCAGAGAAAAGGTTTTTATAATCTGAAGCCTTTTGTAAATGGTGTTCTTCGTACCATAGCCCGGGAAATGGATCAGGTCCGGTTCCCTCAAAAAGAAGATGATTTGTTGAAATATCTTTCTGTAAAGTATTCCATGCCAGAGGTGCTGGTAACCAGGTGGCTGGAAGCCTATGGAGAAGAAACAACAGAGAAGATACTGGCAGATTTTCTTACGGAACATCCTCTTACCATCAGATGCCGGACTTATCTGAATTCCAAGGAAGAGGTTATAAAAAGCCTGGAAAGTCAGGGCGTTCATGTAGCGCCTGCTCCATATCTGCCTTATGCATACAGCATTTCTGAATTTAATCATATTCTTGCACTGGATGCTTTTATCAAGGGTAAAATCGTCGTGCAGGATGTAAGTTCCATGCTGGTTGCGGAGGTTGCAGATCCGAAGAAGGGTGATTATGTTATTGACGTGTGTGCTGCGCCAGGTGGAAAGAGTCTTCATATGGGAGACAAGATGGAGGGATATGGAACGGTAGATGCAAGAGATGTAAGCCAGTATAAAGTCAATCTGATCGAAGAAAACATCCAGCGTACCAATTCTATTAATGTACAGGCAAGAGTGCAGGATGCTACTATTTTTGATCAGGATTCAGAACTGCTTGCAGATGTCGTAATTGCAGATGTACCTTGTTCCGGGTATGGAGTGATCGGCAAGAAGCCGGAGATCAAATACCGTGTTACGCCACAGAAACAGGATGAAATAGTGATTCTGCAGAGAACCATTCTGGATCGCGCAGCAAACTATGTGAAGCCAAGAGGAGAGCTGATCTTCAGTACCTGTACCATTGCAAAAGAAGAAAACGAAGAGAACATGATGTGGTTTTTGAATAATTATCCGTTTAAGCTGGAGAGCCTGGATCCTTATCTTCCAGAGGAGCTGCACTCA
>OJNO01000772.1_pt1 | contig 12848 bp, 9 predicted proteins | sample 1597761 | NCBI WGS metagenome assembly OJNO01 (sample SAMN00265071, study PRJEB22529) | human gut metagenome
GGCAATCTGGAATGAATTTTGGCTACGTTACTGTGAACGGAGTGAACAGTAACGTTTGCGATTGTGAAAGGTATTATGTAACACGTTTTGACCTCGAAATCATAGTATGATAAGATGAATGTAAAAAGTTACCAGGTAATCTGAGAGTAACGAAAAACATTTAAAGAAAAGAGGAAAAAAATTATGAAGAAACCAGTATTAGTAGTTATGGCAGCAGGTATGGGAAGCCGTTACGGCGGTCTGAAACAGATCGATCCGGTGGACAAAGAGGGGCACATCATCATGGATTTCTCCATTTATGATGCAGTACAGGCCGGATTCCAAAAAGTAGTATTTATTATCAAAAAAGAAAATGAAGCAGACTTCAGAAGCGCCATCGGTGACCGCCTCAGTAATCAGCTGGAAGTATCATATGTTTTCCAGGATCTTCACAATATTCCGGAAGGCTATGAAGTACCGGAAGGACGTGTGAAACCATGGGGAACCGGACATGCCGTATTAAGCTGTATCAATGAAATCGACGGACCATTCGTTGTAATCAATGCAGATGACTATTATGGAAGCCATGCATTTAAGATGGCATATGATTTCCTGACAGAGAACGAAGATACCGCAGATACTTACAGATATATGATGGTCGGCTATAAACTGGAAAATACTTTGACAGAGAATGGCCATGTGGCAAGAGGTGTGTGCGTTACAGATGAAGAAGGACATCTTCTTAAGATCAACGAGCGTACCCATATCGAAAAGCATGACGGCGGCACAGCTTATACAGAAGACGATGGAAAAACATGGACCATGCTTCCGGAAGGCAGTACAGTATCCATGAATATGTGGGGATTAACACCTGATTTTCTGGATGTACTGGAAGAGGGCTTCAAAGAGTTCTTTGAGAAGGAAGTCCCGGGCAATCCTCTGAAAGCAGAGTATCTGATTCCTATCTTCATCGGCGAACTGCTGGAGCAGGGAAAGATGTCAGTGAAGGTTCTGAAAACCAACGACACCTGGTACGGAATGACCTACCATGAAGATGTGGCAGCGGTAAAGGATATTTTCAAGAAAAAGTTAGAAAAAGGCGTGTACAAGGCTGATTTATTTGCAGACTTGTGATATACTGGGAGCGGTAGCTCCCTACGCTGCTCTATAAATAATCACACACCTCTCCGTGGTGAGCAGCAGGCAACGATCTATTATGATCGGCGAAGATGTGAAAAACTAATTTGTCGCTTATTGTTTTGCTTGGAACTTGGCTGAGTTGCATGAAGTTAAAACTTGAAACCAAAGGATTTGTCAAAGACATTGAGATTGATGGAGGTGCTGTGATGAACAGTCTGATTGTAACGTATATGTGGGTTCAGATGGGATTTCCTACGGGTGTATGTGGGGTTCGTAGCCAAATGCTTACATGAAACAAAACAGACGAGTAAAGAGTGTGACGCAAATAAACGAAACTACACCTAGAGGCCATACCTCTGGACCCTACTTGGAATATTGCGCGTTAAAACGTTTGGAATATATAAGAAATGAGGAATATATTTTATGTCCATGTATGTTTTTGCCCCTGCTGGATCAGAAGCTTTTCATAATAACTTGTTAAAATATGCAGTAGAGTTTATTGGTTCACAGCAGAAAGGATTTGGCTCATCGTGGGCGAAAGGAAAACGCTATCTTAAGAAGGAAGTGCTGTGTAGTGGGACTGCACTAAAGCGTGCTTGTGTGATTAAAAATAAGTACGTAAATCATGACTTTGAGGAATATGGTACAGAAGTTTATTATTATCAAACGGAAGATTGAAAGACAGAGAGAATTAAATAAAGGATATTTACAAGAGCTGAAAGCATTTTTAACGGACCTAAATACATTGAATAGAAAAAATAGTCATTCTGATTTTATTTGGAAATTACGGTAAAGAATGGCTGTGTGAACCAACCTGAACTTCAGAAGTTCACACGGTTATTTTTAGAAGCGCAAGTTAGCTGCAGCTAATCAAAATATAAGTTGCTATGTGCAAAACCTGATGCCAATATCCATCCTAACCGAGGAGCAGAATATGAATTTCGGTTGGGAAGGATGGTAGCATTATAGAAAAATTGAAGGAAATGCTGGAGGAGTATTTGAAGAAAAGTAAGAGAAGCAAGCACAATAAGTGGTGTGAGCGTGTACACGGATAAGGCCGTAAGAAGCGTTGTAGACCCAACCCTGCTGCTGGAAGTGTCCAATTATAGAAAAATCGAGGATATGCCTGAAAATATTCCCGAGAATTATATCTTTTTCTATCAGTTGGAAGACGATGACTTTAAGATGGCAAAGTGGTGCAAGGCTTTGGCAGAAGAAAAGGGTCTGCAGATCGTATACATTTACGAGAAGAAAATCAACATATTTAAAAAGGAAATCTATGCCTATGGCGTAACTCCAAATCGTTTTTTGGCTTTGATCAATCATGCAGCATATAGCAAAGAAGGCGTTTCCTGCCTGCTGATAAACACGGAATGCGGACAACACCTTGTCGAGAAATACGGTGCGAAGATAGAAAGCTATCCGGTCGAATTTTCTAACATTGCTCAGGAGAATACGCAGCTGAACCGGCCAACGAAGCATACCAGACTGAGAAATAAAATTTTCAGGAAGTATAAGGCGAGCGGCTATGCTGGTGTGGAAGCAATTTTTGAGCGGGGTCAGCGGAACCAGAAGTTCATATGGGGAATGTATGACCGCATTTGCGGAATGTTCTGCCGGAAAACACGGTAAAGCTGCGGCTTTCGGTCAAAATACACACATTTCCGTGCATCAGCGGCAAATGTTTGTTAAACTATTATCTATCTTGCGACCTTGCAATGTGCACGGTTTTTGTTTATAATAGTAGAGTAACGGGGCAAGATCCCCCGAATGCGAGCGAAACTCTAGTTCAGAAATTAAAACTTGAGAGGAGTTTATTACCATGGGTTTAGGTAAGAAGACGATCGACGATCAGAACTACTGCGGCAAGAAGGTGCTTGTCCGTTGCGATTTCAACGTCCCGATGAAGGACGGTGTGATCACCAACGAGAACCGCATCAACGCAGCTCTGCCCACTATCCAGAAGCTGGTCAACGATGGCGCAAAGGTCATCCTGTGCAGCCATCTGGGCAAGCCCAAGAACGGCCCCGAGGCAAAGTTCAGCCTGGCACCCGTTGCTGTGGCTCTGAGCGCAAAGCTGGGCAAGACCGTTGTGTTTGCTGACGACGACAACGTTGTGGGCGAGAACGCAAAGGCTGCTGTTGCTGCCATGAACAACGGCGACGTCGTTCTGCTGCAGAACACCCGTTTCCGCAAGGAAGAGACCAAGAACATGCCTGAGTTCAGCGAAGAGCTGGCTTCTCTGGCTGATGCATATGTTGACGATGCATTCGGCAGCTGCCACCGTGCACACTGCTCCACTGCAGGTGTCACCGACTTCATCAAGGACACCGCTGTCGGCTACCTGATGGAGAAGGAGATCAAGTATCTGGGCAACGCTGTGAACGATCCCGTTCGTCCCTTCACCGCTATTCTGGGCGGCGCAAAGGTCGCAGACAAGCTGAATGTTATCTCCAACCTGCTGGAGAAGGTCGATACCCTGATCATCGGCGGCGGCATGGCTTACACCTTCGTCAAGGCTCAGGGCTACGAGGTCGGCAAGAGCCTGTGCGACGATTCCAAGCTGGATTACTGCAAGGAGATGATGGCCAAGGCTCAGGAGAAGGGCGTGAAGCTGCTGCTGCCCGTTGATGCTGTCTGCATCAAGGACTTCCCCGATCCCATCGACGCTCCGGTTGAGACCACTGTTGTTCCCGTCACCGCGATCCCGGCTGACATGGAAGGCTGCGACATCGGCCCCGAGACCATGAAGCTGTTTGCCGATGCTGTCAAGGCATCCAAGACCGTTGTGTGGAACGGCCCCATGGGCGTGTTCGAGAACCCCACTCTGGCAGCTGGCACTCTGGCAGTTGCCAAGGCTATGGCTGAGAGCGATGCTACCACCGTGATCGGCGGCGGCGACAGCGCAGCAGCTGTGCAGCAGATGGGTCTGGGCGACAAGATGACCCACATCTCCACCGGCGGCGGCGCTTCTCTGGAGTATCTGGAGGGCAAGGAGCTGCCCGGCATCGCAGTTATTCAGAACGCATAATCTGATCCCGGCATCATAATGGGTGCGGCGGCTTTAGCGCCGCCGCATCTTTTTGTTTGTGCAGAGCTTTCTGCACGATAGAAGGTAAATAAAGGAGATAGAGTATCATGGATAAGGCAAAGCGTAAGGCTATCATTGCAGGCAACTGGAAGATGAACAAGACTGCCTCCGAGGCTGCTGTTCTGGTGGACGAGCTGGTCCCCGCCGTGCAGGACGCAGGCTGCGAGGTAGTCATCTGCACCCCGTATACCGATCTGGTCACCGCTGTGGAAAAGACCAAGGGCACCAACATCCATGTGGGTGCTGAGAATGTTCACTTCGAGAAGTCCGGCGCTTTCACCGGCGAGATCAGCGCTGACATGCTGGTAGATCTGGGCGTGGAGTACGTCATTGTGGGCCACTCTGAGCGCCGCCAGTACTTCGCCGAGACCGACCAGACCGTGAACAAGCGCGCTCTGGCTGCTCTGAACGCCGGTCTGAAGGTCATCATCTGCGTGGGCGAGAGCCTGCAGCAGCGCGAAGAGGGCGTGACCGAAGAGCTGGTGCGTATGCAGACCAAGATCGCTCTGCGTGATGTGACCGCTGAGCAGATGGCAAATGTCGTGATCGCTTACGAGCCCATCTGGGCCATCGGCACCGGCAAGACCGCTACCGCCGATCAGGCTGAGGAAGTCTGCGGCCAGATCCGCAAGGTGATCGGCGAGGTGTACGGCGAGGCAGTTGCCGAGGCTACCACTGTCCAGTACGGCGGCAGCATGAACGCCAAGAACTGCGAGGAGCTGCTGAGCAAAAAGGATGTGGACGGCGGCCTGATCGGCGGCGCATCCCTGAAGGCTCCCGACTTTGCAGTGATCGTCAACGCAGCCACCAAGGGCTGATCGACGGTTTAAATCAGCTGTTTCAGCGCCCGGCTGCGCCGCATTTTCAGCGCTGTGCCGGGCGCTGATTTGTTAAATTCAAAGGAGATTCAATTTTATGGCAAAGAAACCTGTTCTTCTGTGCATCATGGATGGCTTCGGCTGGGTGCCGGAGGAGACCTTCGGCAACGCCGTGGTCGCCGCAAAGAAACCCCACCTTGATGCTCTGATGGCAAAATATCCCATGACCACCATCAACGCTTCCGGTATGGCCGTCGGTCTGCCCGAGGGCCAGATGGGCAACTCTGAGGTTGGCCACACCAACATGGGCGCTGGCCGCATCGTGTACCAGCAGCTCACCCTCATTACCAAGTCCATCAAGGACGGCGAGATGCTCCAGAACCCGGTTCTGGTCAAGAACATGAAGGCTGCCATCGATGCCGGCAAGGCCATCCATCTGATGGGTCTGGTGGGCACCGGCGGTGTGCACAGCCACGCAGACCACTGGTTCGGCGTGCTGGAAATGGCAAAACATCTGGGTGCAAAGAACGTTTACCTGCACTGCATCACCGATGGCCGTGATACCGACCCGCACTCCGGCAAGGGCTTCCTGGCCGACCTGCAGGCCAAGCTGGACGAGCTGGGCATCGGCAAGATCGCCAGCGTCTCCGGCCGTTACTACGCCATGGATCGCGATAACAACTGGGATCGTGAAGAAAAGGCATATGCTGCCTTTGTCTACGGCGAGGGCAATCATGCCGCCAACGCTGCCGAGGCCATCGAGGCATCCTATGCAGCAGACAAGACCGACGAGTTCGTTCTGCCCTGCGTCACCTGTGAGGGTGGCCGCGTGCAGGACGGCGACACTGTGATCTTCATGAACTTCCGTCCCGATCGTGCCCGCCAGATGACCCGCATCTTCTGCGACGATGCGTTCACCGGCTTTGAGCGCCGCGGCGGCCGCAAGCAGGTGAACTATGTCTGCATGGCCGAATATGATGCCACCATGCCCAACTGTGAGGTCGCCTATCCGCCTGTGGAGCTGAAGAACGTTCTGGGCCAGTACCTGTCCGAGAATGGCAAGACTCAGCTGCGCATTGCCGAGACCGAGAAGTACGCTCATGTCACCTTCTTCTTCAACGGCGGCGTGGAGGCTCCCTACGAGGGCGAGGACCGCTGCGTGATCCCCAGCCCGAAGGTCGCCACCTATGACCTGAAGCCCGAGATGAGCGCCCCCGAGGTTGCTGCCGAGTGCGTCAAGCGCATCGAGAGCGGTAAGTACGATGTGGTGATCCTGAACTTCGCAAACTGCGATATGGTCGGCCACACCGGCGTGTTCGATGCTGCGGTCAAGGCCGTTGAGGCTGTGGATACCGCTGTGGATCAGGTGGTGTCCGCTGTGCTGAAGGCCGGCGGCTGCGCCTTCATCACCGCCGACCACGGCAACGCCGAGAAGATGATGAACCCGGACGGTACCCCCTTCACCGCACACACCACCAACGTGGTGCCCTTTGTGGCTGTTGGCTGCGGCGATGTGAAGCTGCGCGAGGGCGGCTGTCTGGCAGATATCGCTCCCACCATGCTGCCGTATATCGGTCTGCCCGTGCCTGCTGAAATGACCGGCAAGAGCATCATCGTGGAGTAATTTTCTCAGAAATTCCGAGCAGCGCACTTTCTGTAAAAAGAGGGTGCGCTGCTTTCTATATTATTGAAATATGGAGTTTGAAAAAAGTACTAACTATAAGATAGTAAAGAAAAATGAATCAAAATGAACAAGCCGCATTGCTTTGCGGACTAGTAATAGTTGCATGGCTGACAATAATTGTAGCTATATTGCTAGCGTTTCAAATACGGAAAAAACGAAATGAAAAAGCAAAAGAGTATGTTTTAAGTACGAGCGTACGGTATCAGGATATCCTAAAATTGAATCAGAAATTTCCTTTTTACGAACTTCAAGAAGAATATCACCTTTACAAAATAGTTAACAGCAAAGCGCAGTTGGACAGATTTAACTTTGATGCATTTCTTGAGGACAAAATAAGTGATGATCCGAGTATGTTTAATGAAATCATCAGAAGAGCAAAGGCGAATCGGAACTTGCTTGTGGACTATCAAAGTAAGATGGACAATGAAATAGCTGGATTACTGGAAAAAAATCAAATAGATAATAAAAGAATTTCATATAAAAAGTATCGAGAAATTGAAGAAAAGCTGATAGATGACATTGTGCAGAAACCAGTGATAGAACCATATATAGCGTGCTACGCAGAGTACTCAAGCCCAAAGGGAAGAAATTCTTATCAAGACCGAAAATTATACAATCTTGAGGAACTTTCAGTACATATTTTAAACGCGAAGAAAAAGAGAGAACAAAAGGAAACAAAATCTTATCAGCGCAGAATTATGACTGATTCTCTCCGGTATGACATTATGAAAAGAGATGGATTTCATTGTGTGCTGTGTGGACGTGGGGCAGAAGATGGTGTGAAACTTCATGTCGACCATATCATTCCGGTCTCAAAGGGAGGAAAAACTACTCCGGATAATTTACGCACTCTCTGTGAAAGATGCAATCTCGGAAAAAGAGATAAGTACGATGATAGCGGTATAAATTGAGAAAAGTTTGTGGCAGGAGAATAAATGCTTTAATTGTATCTGTGCTTTGAGAACCTTCCTTTTTCAGAGCAACCGTGCTACAATAAAAAAGAAACTTTTTTGTAGGAGAAGCGGATGGAAACTATTCACAAGCATATCGTTCTGGGTATTCTGGCCCATGTAGACTCCGGCAAGACCACCCTTTCGGAAGCCATGCTCTACCGCTCCGGCGCGATCCGCAAGCTGGGCCGCGTGGATCACAAGGATGCCTTTCTGGATACCGACACGCTTGAAAAAGCGCGCGGCATCACCATCTTTTCCAAGCAGGCCCTGTTGACGGCGGGCAATACGGATATCACATTGCTGGACACCCCCGGCCATGTGGATTTTTCCACCGAGACAGAGCGCACCCTGCAGGTGCTGGACTATGCTGTGCTGGTGGTAAGCGGCACCGACGGTGTGCAGAGCCACACCGAGACGCTCTGGCGGCTGCTGCGGCGCTACCATGTGCCCACCTTTGTGTTCGTGAACAAGATGGATCTGCCCGGCAAGAGCAGGGAAGAGCTGCTCGCCCAGCTGAACCACCGTCTGGGCGAGGGCTTTGTGGCCTTTGATGTGCCGCAGGCCGACCGGGACGAAGCACTGGCCCTGTGTGACGAAAACCTGATGGACCGGATGTTGGATGCCGGGCAGTTGACCGATGCGGACATCATCCCGGCCGTTGCACGCCGGCATGTGTTCCCGTGCTGGTTCGGTTCGGCGCTGCGGCGTACCGAAAACGATGCACTGGAAAGCGTGGACGCTCTGCTGGACGGGATTGACCGCTATACCCGTCCGGCTCCCGCGCTGGATGCCTTTGGTGCCAAGGTGTTTAAGGTGTCGCAGGATGAGCAGGGCACGCGCCTGACATGGCTGCGCGTGACTGGCGGCGAACTGAAGGTAAAGGCCCAGCTCTCCGGCGAAGCAGATGGTGAGCCGTGGGAGGAAAAGGCAAACCAGCTGCGGCTGTACTCCGGCGTAAAGTATACGCTGGCGGAAGCCATCGGCCCGGGGCAGGTGTGCGCCGTCACCGGCCTGACCAAAGCGCGCCCGGGCGAGGGCCTTGGCGCGGAACGCGACAGCGATGTGCCGGTTCTGGAACCGGTGCTGAGCTATCAGGTGCTGCTGCCGCAGGGGGCTGATGTGCACGCGGCACTGGGCAAGCTGCACCGGCTGGAAGAAGAGGAGCCGCAGCTCCATGTGGTATGGAACGAGACTTTGGGCGAGATCCATGTGCAGCTCATGGGTGAGGTGCAGCTGGAAGTGCTGCGCAGTTTGCTGGCAGAGCGCTTTGGCCTGAACGTGGAGTTCGGCCCCGGCGGCATTCTGTACAAGGAGACCATCACGGAGCCTATGGAGGGCGTGGGCCACTACGAGCCGCTGCGCCATTATGCGGAGGTGCATGTCAAGCTGGAACCCCTGCCCCGCGGCAGCGGGATGCAGTTTGCCGCCGACTGCCGGGAAGAAGTGCTGGACAAGAACTGGCAGCGCCTTGTGCTGACCCATCTGGAAGAAAAGCAGCACCTTGGTGTGCTGACCGGTGCGCCGCTGACGGACGTGAAGATCACCCTCATTGCGGGCCGCGCCCATCTTAAACACACGGAGGGCGGAGATTTTCGGCAGGCCACCTATCGCGCGGTGCGGCAGGGTCTGATGCTGGCCAAAAGCCAGCTGCTGGAGCCATGGTATGCCTTTCGGCTGGAAGTGCCGGTGGAGAACCTTGGCCGTGCCATGACCGATATCCAGCGCATGGAGGGCAGCTTTGACCCGCCAGAGAGCGGGGAAGAGGCTGCTGTGCTCACCGGTTTTGCACCGGTGGCCACCATGCGCAGCTACCCCATGGAGGTGGTGGGCTATACCCGGGGCCGGGGACACCTGACCCTGACGCTGGACGGCTACCGGCCCTGCCACAATGCGGCGGAGATCATTGAAGCCGTGGGCTACGAGCCGGAGCACGACCTTGACAACCCGGCAGATTCGGTGTTCTGTGCCCATGGCGCGGGCTTTGTGGTGCCTTGGGATCAGGTGCGCAGCCACATGCATGTGGACAGCGGCTGGGGAAAAAGCAAAAGCCCGGAGCAGGAGACGCAGTCCGTGCCCCAGCGCCGGACAGCGGCTTACCGCGCAACACTGGAAGAGGATGCCGAGCTGCTCAAAATCTTCGAGCGCACCTATGGCCCCATCAAACGGGACCCGCTGGCGGCATTCCGCCCGGTGCAAAAGCGGGAACGCCCGGATTTTGATGCCCAGCAGTGGGAAATCCTGCCCGAATATCTGCTGGTGGACGGCTACAATATCATCTTTGCGTGGGATGAGCTGAACGCCCTTGCAAAGGACAGTCTGGAAGCGGCCCGCCACAAGCTGATGGATATTCTGTGCAACTATCAGGGCTACCAGAAGTGCAATCTTATTCTTGTATTCGATGCCTATCGTGTGCCGGGCAGCCCCGGCAGCATTGAGCAGTACCACAATATCCATGTGGTCTACACCAAGGAAGCCGAAACCGCCGATATGTTCATCGAGCACGTTACTCATGAGATCGGCAAGGGGCGGCGGGTGCGTGTGGCTACTTCCGACGGTATGGAGCAGATCATCATTCTGGGCCACGGCGCGCTGCGTGTCTCCGCCCGCATGTTCCATGAGGAAGTGCAGAATGTGGAAAAGCAGATCCGCAAACTGGTGCAGGGGGAAGCATAAAATGTCAACCGAGATCACATCCGAATTTGTCTGGCACAACATCCCGCCGCGCCCGCGCGACAGCCACAAGGGCAGCTTTGGCACCGTGTTGGCTGTGGCGGGCAGTGCATATTACCGAGGTGCAGCCCTGCTTGCCGCCGAGGGAGCTCTGCGCACCGGTGCGGGCATTGTAACGCTGGCCAGCGTGGAGCCGGTATTGGCAGCTGCGGTGGCCCGCCTGCCGGAATGCTGCCTGTGTCCCTGCGTGGCGGGGGCCGAAGGTGGCATCTCGCCGGAGAGCATTCCACAGCTCCAGCGCCAGAAGGCGACGGTGCTGCTGCTGGGCCCGGGCCTTGGCGGTACGGCCCAGAGTGCAGCCCGCGCGGCAGAGACACGCACGCTGGTGCAGAAGCTGCTGCCCGGCTTTGCAGGCAGCGCGGTGCTGGATGCGGACGGCCTGAACGCCGCCGCGCAGCTGCTGGCCGAGGGCAAAACGCTGCCACACCCGGCGGGAGAGCTGATCGTGACCCCGCACCCCGGCGAGATGGCCCGGCTCACCGGGCTTTCGGCGGCTGAGATCAACGCCGACCGGGAAGAAATCGCCCGGCAGTATGCAGAAAAATGGAACGCTGTGATGGTGCTCAAAGGTTCCCACACCGTTGTAGCTGCGCCGGATGGCCGTGCATGCGTGAATCCCACCGGCAACCCCGGCCTTGCCCGGGGCGGCAGCGGAGATGTGCTGGCCGGTATAACGGCGGCCCTGCTGGCCTGCGGCCTGCCTGCATACGAAGCTGCGGCCTGCGCGGTGTATCTGCACGGTGCCGCTGCCGACCGTGCCGCTGCTGCGCTTGGCGAGTACGGAATGCTGCCGCATGACATCCTGTCCCAGCTGGGCCGGATATTTGCGGAAAACCACAGATAAAAAGAAAAGGGGTGTCTCTCTGTCTGCCGGAGAGACACCCCTTTTAACATTGCATCACATCGCCAGAACTTCGGCCCACTTTTCCTCGGCTGCCGGGATGCCAAGCTCCATGTTCTCCTTGCGGCTGCGGTGCTCGCCTATGCCGGGGCAGCGCACCTCACGGCCCGGCTCTGCAGGTTCACTGGATGCCACATCGGCGGCAATGGCATCAATGACGGCATCGGTGAGGTCGGCGGACTGGAACTTTGCCGGATCAATGGCGATCATGATCTGGGTCAGGCCCACTTCATCGCCAAAGGTGCCGATCGTTGCCACCGAGTTTGCGCCCGTCAGGATAGTACCGATCATATCCAGCAGGATGGAAAGACCGCTGCCCTTCCAGTAGCCAATGGGGATCATGCGGCGGGTCTCTTCAATGGCAGCGGGGTCGGTGGTCAGGCTGCCGTCTGCATCGTAGCCGCCTACCACAGGCAGCTGTTTGCCGGCCAGACGCATCGTTTCCAGCTTGCCGTAGCTGAACTGGCTCAGGGCACAATCCACCATGATGTGCTCCCCGTTCGAGCGCGGCACGGCCAGAATGAGCGGGTTGTTGCCGATGTGGTTGTCCTTTGCGCCCCATGCAGGCATGTTGGGGCAGGTGTTGGACCAGCAGATGCCGATGCAGCCCGCGTCTGCGGCCTGCCAGCCGTAGGTGCCGCCGCGCATCCAGTGGTTGTTGTTGCCCAGCGCCACCATGCCAATACCGAACTGATGTGCCAGCTCTACGGCACGGTCCATGGCGTGCTTGGCGTTCAGAGGGCCAAAGCCGCGCTTGCCATCCCAGCGCTCCATGGCACCAAAGCTGGCAATGCACTCGGCCTCAGCGGCGGGATCAATCTCGCCCTTGCGCAGGTATTCCACCACGCGGGGGAAGCGGTTCAACCCGTGGCTGAACACGCCGGCCAGACTGTTCTGGGCAAAGATCTCGGCTGCTTCGTGGGCACGCTCTGGACTGAAACCGTATTTGGCCAGGACCCGCTCAAATTCGGCCAGCATCGTCTCGTAAGCAATGCGCATGGATGGTACCTCCTGTATGTAAAAAGTAATAAACAGATCGTTACACTTATTATAACGAGCGGCGGCGCGGTGCGCAAGATGTGCGGCCGGCATCAGTGCAGGCGGTGAAAGGAGTACACGAGCACACACCGACAGCTATGTGAAAAAACAAATGAATATACGAACTTCATAATTTTTTAAGAGTTATTTTGTGAAAAAGTCATATTGAAAAACGAAAAGAGGATTGATATACTAATACCACAATATCCAGTTGGACATGTTACTGGTAATGCAGGCAGGATCTGATGGAATGACAAATACCTTTTCTTTTGGGTGAATTGTAGCCAGATACTATGATTCCGGGAGAAATTGTACACGGGGTCATTCTGTTGGGTCTTTTTTCTTTTGTCCGCTTCGGCCGGGCGGCAGGGAAATGCCACCACACACAAGATAAAGGAGAACAAAATGAAGAACTACAAGCAGACTGCCTCCGACGTGCTGCGTCTGGTTGGCGGCGAGAAGAACGTTGTGCAGGTCGAGCACTGCTCCACCCGCCTGCGCTTCACTCTGGCAG
>OJNO01000785.1_pt1 | contig 12669 bp, 10 predicted proteins | sample 1597761 | NCBI WGS metagenome assembly OJNO01 (sample SAMN00265071, study PRJEB22529) | human gut metagenome
ACATAAACAGGTAAAGGAACGACGAAATGGCAGAATATGTAAATGTTGCTGTAGATGCGATGGGAGGAGATAATGCTCCCACCGAGATCGTAAAGGGCGCTGTAGAGGCTGTCAATGCGGACAAACGTGTCAAAGTATTCCTGGTAGGTAAGGAGCCGGTGATCCGGGAAGAATTAAAGGCATATACCTACGATGCAGAACAGCTGGAAGTCGTACATGCCGAAGAAGTCATCGAGACTGCAGAACCTCCGGTTATGGCGATCCGCCGTAAGAAGGATTCTTCCATTGTCAAAGCCATGTATATGGTGAAGAACGGTGAATGCGATGCTTTCGTATCCGCAGGAAGTACCGGTGCAGTACTGGTAGGCGGACAGGTGATCGTAGGCCGTATCCGTGGCGTGGAGAGACCTCCTTTGGCTCCCCTGATCCCTACGGAGAACGGTGTCAGCCTTTTGCTGGACTGTGGTGCCAATGTGGACGCAAGACCTTCCATGTTAGTACAGTTTGCCAAGATGGGCAGTGTCTATATGGAAAGCGTTATGGGCGTTAAGAATCCCAAAGTCGGTATTGTGAATATCGGTGCTGAGGAAGAGAAGGGTAATGCGCTGGTCAAGGAGACTTTCCCTCTGTTGAAGAATTGTCCCGAGATCAACTTTATCGGAAGCGTAGAAGCCAGAGATATTCCGGCAGGTGTGGCAGATGTCATCGTCTGTGAAGCGTTTGTCGGCAATGTGGTACTGAAAATGTACGAGGGCGTCAGCTCCGCACTGTTGCATCAGGTAAAGCAGGGAATGATGTCCACACTGCGCAGTAAGATCGGCGCACTGTTAGTAAAGCCTGCACTGAAGAAGACCTTGAAGAGCTTCGATACCTCCCAGTACGGAGGAGCTCCGCTGCTTGGCTTAAACGGTCTGGTAGTGAAGACCCACGGAAGCAGCAAGGCTGTGGAAGTGAAGAACTCCATCCTGCAATGCATCGCATTTAAGGAAGAGAAGATCAACGAAAAGATCAAAGAGCAGATCGGTCTGGAAGATAAGGCTGCAGAAAATAATTAAAATTACAAAATATTTGGAAAGAAGGAACTGTTATGGAATTCGAAAAGTTAAAGAAAATTATTGCTGAGGTATTAAATGTAGATCCCGATGAGATCACCATGGAGACCACCTTCCAGGATGACCTGGGTGCTGATTCCCTGGATGTATACCAGATCATCATGGGTATCGAGGAAGAGTTCGATATCGAGATCCCTGCAGAGTCTGCAGAGCAGGTTACTACTGTAGAAGAAGCAGTAGAGATGATCAAGAACGCAGTGAACTAGTAAAGCTACGAGCCATGCAAAAATAGAGGGAATGACTCCGGTGAGAGCTTGCTCGCACAAGAGGTCATTCCCCTCTGTTTTTATACGATGTGTTCCGTAAAACGGGACACACTTGACAGCCATTATGAATAGGCATGGTGAGGGTAATTATGTAGTCCAGTAGGCACGGCTATGGTTAAGAATAAGCGCGCCGTAAGCAGACGTCGGTACCATAGCGTCCCAAGGGACGCATTGCGTGGGTATTTTCCACGCCTATGTACCGTTACGCTCTGCGACATGAGTGCATCGTACTAAAGTACGAGCGTGCCGCGTTTCTTACCATAGCCGGGACTACGGAATATAGTGAGGACAAGAAAATGTTGGATGGTTATACAATGGACGTGCTGGAGCAGCGCATCGGCTATTGCTTTCACAACAAAGCATTGCTGAAGCAGGCGCTGACCCACAGCTCCTATACCAATGAACAAAAGATCAACAAAACAGAGAACTACGAACGTATCGAATTCTTAGGAGATGCCGTACTGGAGCTGGTATCCAGTGACTTCCTGTTTCGGGAACACCCGGATGTTCCGGAGGGTGAGCTGACCAAGATGCGCGCCTCTATGGTGTGCGAGCCTTCCCTGGCATTCTGTGCCAGAGACCTGGAGCTGGGACAGTTTATGCTTTTGGGAAAAGGCGAAGAGAACACCGGCGGCAGACGCAGAGACAGCATCACCTCTGATGGTATGGAAGCCATGATTGGTGCCATTTATCTGGACGGTGGCATGCAGCCTGCCAAGGCTTTTATTGACCGCTTCATTCTGTCGGATTTAGAGGACAAGCGTCTCTTCTATGACAGTAAGAGCAATCTCCAGGAGCTGATCCAGGGGAAACTCAAAAAAGAGTTCGAGTACCGGCTGTTGGAGGAGAGCGGACCGGAACACGACAAGACCTTCGTGGTAGAGATCGACATGGAGGGAGAATGCCTGGGTCGTGGGCAGGGAAGAACAAAAAAAGCGGCAGAACAGCAGGCGGCTTACGAGGCGCTTCTGCTATTGAGGGATAGAGGATATGTATTTAAAAAGTATTGAGATACACGGGTTCAAATCATTTGCCAATAAGATCGTATTTCAGTTCCACAACGGAATCACCGGTATCGTAGGACCTAACGGCAGCGGTAAGAGTAACGTTGCGGACGCGGTAAGATGGGTGCTGGGAGAACAACGCATCAAACAGCTGCGTGGTGCCAGCATGCAGGATGTTATTTTCTCGGGAACAGAGACCAGAAAACCGTTGAGCTACGCCTATGTTGCCATTACTCTGGACAACAGCGATCACCAGCTGGCGATCGACTATGACGAAGTTACAGTGGCGAGACGGATCTACCGTTCCGGAGAAAGTGAATATCTGATCAATGGTACTCCCTGCAGATTAAAGGATGTCAATGAGCTGTTCTATGATACCGGTATCGGTAAGGAGGGCTATTCCATTATCGGACAGGGCCAGATCGACAAGATCTTAAGCGGTAAGCCCGAGGAACGTCGTGAACTGTTCGATGAGGCTGCTGGAATCGTGAAATTTAAACGCAGGAAAGCAGCGGCCCAGACGAAGCTTGAAAACGAGAAACAGAATCTGGTGCGTGTGAATGATATTTTATCGGAGCTGGAAAAACAGGTAGGACCTCTGGAGAAGCAGTCCGAGGTGGCAAAGGTCTATCTGAGGAAAAAGGAAGAGTTGAAATCCTTAGATATCAATGTGTTCTTATTGGAAAATAAGAGACTGAGAGAACAGCTTGCTTCCGCAGAAGAAAAATACAATCTGGCAAGCACGGAACTTGGTGAGACCGGTGAAAAATATGAGGGTATCAAGGAAGAATACGAACGGATCCAGCAGGAGATTGAAAGTCTGGATGTCGCTATCGAAGCTGCCAGGGAACAGCTGACGGATACCGGTCTGATGCGCGGTAAGTTAGAAGGCGAGATCAATGTCTTAAAGGAGCAGATCAATTCCGCCCACGGCAGTGAGACCCATCTGAACAACCGTAAAGCAGCCCTGGAAGAGGAGATTGCCGGCAAAGAACAGGAAAAGCAGGATATCTTAACCGATAAAAAGGATACCGATACCCAGGTGCAGGAGATTGCAGAAGCTGCGGCAAAAGCGAAGGCTGATCTGGAAGCCATCCAGAATAAGATCACCGAGCTCAACAATAATATCGAAGCCGGGAAAAATACCATTATTGGAGAACTGAACCAGAGAGCTACCATTAAATCCAAGATGGGTCGCTTCGATACCATGATGGAGCAGATCAATATCCGCAAGGCAGAGTTAAATTCCAGACTGTTACGTGCCAAATCCGATGAGGCAGCCAGAGAAGAAACGGTGAAGAAGCTGGAAGAGACTTTTGAGACCGTGACTGAGGAACTGCGTCAGATGACGGAACAGGAAGCGGCATCCGAACTGGAGCTTGGCAATATCCGTGAAAATCTCACCGGACTGGATGCGAAGCTGCGGGAGACACAGAACCGTTTCCATCAGGAGCAGTCCAAACTGGAAGCCCTGACCAATATCACCGAGCGGTATGACGGCTACGGTGGCAGCGTCAAGAAGGTCATGGAGCAGAAGGAAAAAGAAAAGGGCATCATCGGTGTCGTAGCGGACATCATTCAGGTGGAGGCAAAATACGAGACCGCCATCGAGACTGCGTTGGGCGGCAATATCCAGAATATCGTAACGGATAACGAAGAGACCGCCAAGCATATGATCGGCTTTTTAAAGCAGAACCGTCTCGGAAGAGCCACATTCCTTCCCCTGACCAGTATTACCAAACCTCAGGAATTCAAAAATCCCGAGGCCCTGAAGGAAAAAGGTGTCATCGGTATGGCGGATGAACTGGTAAATACGGAAAAAGAATACCGCAATGTGGCCAAGGCCATGCTGGGACGTATCGTGGTCGTAGACAACGTGGACAATGCCGTGAAGATCGCAAGAAAATTCGATTACGGCATCCGTATGGTCACATTGGAAGGCGAACTCTTAGTTCCCGGTGGTGCCATCAGCGGTGGTGCATTTAAGAATAACAGTAATCTCCTGGGAAGACGTCGTGAGATGGATGAACTGGAGAAAAAGGTGAAAAAACTCTCCGATGACATCAAGACCTATAACCAGAAGATTGAAGGCGCCAAGAGCAAACGAAATAAGCTGCGTATGGATCTGGAAGCATTGAAGACCGAGATGCAGCGCAAGTCCATTGAGCAGAATACCGCAAGATTAAATATTTCCCAGGCCAGAGAACGTATGGAAGAAGAGGCAGAGAGTGCACAGTCCCTGAAGCTGGAGGAACAGGAGATCGAGACCAAGATCTTCGAGATCCGTTCCGGCAAGGAATCCATTACGCAGGAACTGGCGGCCAGCGAAGAACTGGAGAAGACGACGCAGGAACAGATCCTGGGCTTCCAGAAAGAATTGGAGAGCTGCAGACTGGTAGAGAGCGAAGCTTCCGCCCATGCAGGAGAATGGGAAGTAAAAGTCGAGAAGATGCGTCAGGCTCTGGATTACAAACAGGCCAATGTAGACCGTATAGGCGGCGAACTGGAGCGTGCACAGGCAGAACTGAATGAGATCTTACAGGCACTGACTGAAAACGCACAGGAAGTGGAACGCAAGAAAAACAACATTCTGGAGATTGAGAAGACCATCGCGGCTTCCCATGAGAATCAGGATGCTTCCAAGAAAAAGCTGGACGAGGATATTGCAAAGAAAGAGGAACTGTCTGCAAAGCAGAAAGGCTTCTTCCAGAGCAGAGAAGAAATGTCAGAGCGCATGAATGCTCTGGACAAAGAAGTCTATCGTCTGAGTGAACAGAAGAAAAAGCTGGAAGACAATATCGAAGGCCAGATCAATTACATGTGGGATGAGTATGAGATTACCCTGAGTGATGCGGCAGGCCTTCGCAATGAAGAGATGAATGATCTGCCCGCCATGAAGCGTGAGATCAGCGGTCTGAAAGATGAGATCCGGAAGTTAGGTAATGTCAATGTCAACGCCATTGAGGATTACAGGAATCTGATGGAGCGTTATACCTTTATGAAGACCCAGCATGACGATCTGGTAGAGGCGGAGAAGACCCTGGAAGGCATTATCGAGGAACTGGATACCGCCATGCGCAAACAGTTCACGGAGAAATTTGCGGAGATCAGCAGAGAGTTCGATAAAGTATTCAAAGAACTCTTTGGTGGTGGTAAGGGAACCCTGGAACTGATGGAGGATGAGGATATTCTGGAAGCAGGCATCCGCATCATCGCACAGCCCCCCGGAAAGAAGCTTCAGAACATGATGCAGCTGTCCGGTGGAGAAAAGGCATTGTCCGCTATTTCCCTGTTGTTTGCCATCCAGAACTTAAAGCCCTCTCCGTTCTGTCTGTTGGACGAGATCGAGGCGGCGTTGGATGACTCCAACGTAGGCCGTTTCGCTAAGTATTTACATAAGCTGACCAAGAACACTCAGTTCATTGTCATTACCCACAGACGCGGTACGATGGAACAGGTGGACAGACTGTATGGTATCACCATGCAGGAGAAGGGTGTATCTACTTTAGTCAGTGTTAACCTCATTGATAAAGATCTGGATGATTAGAGTATGAAAAGAACTTCTAATCACTCAGAGCAAAGGCTCTTTCGTGAAGAAGTTCTAAGTTTCATACAAGAAAAACGCAAGCTTTTTCTGGATAGAATGCTGATTGGAGGAAATGGGATGAGTGAGGAAAAGAAAGGCTTTTTTGCGAGGCTGAAAGAAGGACTGACCAAGACCCGTGACAACATTGTACGGGGAATTGATTCGGTCTTCAGCGGTTTCTCCGCCATTGATGATGATTTCTATGAAGAGCTGGAAGAAATCCTCATTATGGGAGATATCGGTGTCAATGCCACCACTGCCATTGTGGAGAGATTAAAACAGCAGGTAAAAGAAAAGCATATCAAGGAGCCTTCCGAATGCAAACAGCTTCTGATCGAAAGTATTAAGGAGCAGATGCAGGTGGATGAGACCGCCTATGATTTCGAGAAGGAACAGTCCGTGATCATGGTCATTGGTGTCAACGGTGTGGGTAAGACCACTTCCGTGGGTAAACTGGCAGGTAAATTAAAGGATGAGGGCAGAAAAGTCCTTATCGCCGCAGCGGATACATTTCGTGCCGCAGCGGGAGATCAGCTGGCAGAATGGGCATCCCGGGCAGATGTTCCCATGATCGGCGGAAAAGAAGGTGCGGATCCCGCCAGCGTGGTGTTTGATGCCGTGAATGCGGGGAAGGCACGAGGCGTGGATGTGCTTCTTGTAGATACCGCAGGCAGACTGCACAATAAAAAGAACCTGATGGAAGAACTTCGTAAGATGAACCGTATCATCGACAAGGAATTCCCCAATGCCCACAGAGAGAATCTGATCGTTTTGGACGGCACCACGGGACAGAATGCTCTGGTGCAGGCAAGAGAATTCGGTGAGGTGGCGGATCTTACGGGTATCATCCTGACCAAGATGGACGGAACGGCCAAGGGCGGTATCGCTGTGGCCATCCAGTCCGAACTGAAGGTTCCGGTAAAATATATCGGTGTGGGAGAATCCATCGAGGATCTCCAGAAATTCAATTCCGATGAATTTGTAAATGCGTTGTTTGATGTGAATATGGATGACATCGGAGAACTGCATCTGCCGGAGGAAGAAGCTGGAGAGACAGACGCGGAAGAATAATAAACAGGCAGACCAAAGAAAGTGTGACAGAAAGGCATGGGAAGAAAAATGCAGGAAGAAATGTTGACTTTAGAGAAATTTGAAGAAGCAAGTGAGATCGTTAAAAAAGTTACTTTAGAGACCAAACTGGTATACAGTGATTATTTCAGCGCCCAGACCGGCAACCGTGTATACTTAAAGCCCGAGAACTTACAGTTTACCGGAGCCTACAAGTTAAGAGGCGCTTATTACAAAATGAGCACACTGACGGATGAAGAGCGTGCCAAGGGACTGATCACCGCATCAGCAGGCAACCATGCCCAGGGCGTTGCTTATGCAGCAAAATGCTACGGCAGCAAGGCCACTATCGTAATGCCCACCACCACACCTCTGATCAAGGTAAACCGTACCAGAGGCTACGGTGCAGAGGTAGTACTGCACGGTGATGTCTATGATGAGGCATGTGCAAAAGCATATGAACTGGCAGAAGAGCACGGATATACCTTCATTCATCCGTTTGATGATCTGACTGTGGCAACCGGTCAGGGTACCATTGCCATGGAGATCTTCAAAGAGCTTCCGCTGGTAGATTATATTCTGGTTCCTATCGGTGGCGGCGGACTGGCAACCGGTGTTTCCACACTGGCAAAACTGCTGAATCCGAAGATCAAGGTCATCGGCGTAGAGCCCGCAGGAGCTAACTGCATGCAGGTATCCTTAAAGAACGGCAAGGTTACCACATTGCCCAAGGTCAACACCATCGCAGACGGTACCGCGGTAAAGACTCCTGGCAGCAAGATCTTCCCGTACTTACAGAAGAATCTGGACGATGTGATCACCGTAGAGGATGAGGATCTGGTAGTAGCTTTTCTGGATATGGTAGAGAATCACAAGATGATCGTGGAGAATTCCGGACTGCTGACCGTGGCAGCCTTAAAGCAGTTAAATGTGAAGGATAAGCGTATTGTATCTATCCTGAGCGGCGGTAATATGGATGTCATCACCATGTCCTCCGTAGTACAGCAGGGTCTGATCTTAAGAGACCGTATCTTCACCGTATCCGTATTGCTTCCCGACAAGCCCGGTGAGCTGTGCAGAGTATCCGGTATCATTGCCGGCGTTAACGGTAATGTCATCAAGCTGGAGCACAACCAGTTTGTATCCATCAACCGTAGCGCTGCCGTGGAACTGCGTATCACACTGGAAGCATTCGGTACCGAGCATAAGAATGAGATCATTGCCGCTCTGGAAAAAGAAGGCTATCAGCCCAAGGTGGTCAGAGCAAATATATAATTGTGCAGAGTCATGCAGATGTCGCTGCATAGTTTCTTAGAAAAGAAGTGAATGCATCACTGATAAAAGCCGCATATTATAGGTATGCGGCTTTTATGTGTGGAAATGGAGAGAAATATGGCGAAAAAGACTGAAAAAGAACTGGAAATACAGAGACTGGATAAAAAGACACCACTGCAGATGTTTCGGGATTATGTAATGATCACGGTGGCTTCTTTTGTCTATGCGGTATCCGTCAGCATGTTTTTGGATCCGAACTCTCTGGCACCCGGGGGTATCACCGGTATTGCCATTATTTTAAACCGTTTGTTCGGAATTGAGACAGGTACCTGGATGTTACTCATCAACATACCGATCCTACTGATCGGTATCTGGAAATTCGGATTGCGGTTTATTTTGTCTACGATCTATTGTACAGCAATGACATCACTGTTTACAAACCTGCTGACACCGGTAGGAGCAGTGACCACAGATCCATTGCTTGCCTCTCTGACCGGAAGTGCACTGATGGCAGTATCTATGGGCTGGGTGTTCAAGGCCGGATCCACTACGGGAGGAACAGATATTATTATCAAGCTGCTGCGACTAAAGTTCCCGTACCTCAAGACAGGAGCATTGTTTTTCCTGACAGATGTGGTTATCGTCATAGCATCGGCGTTTGTATTCCGGAACATTGACAAGGCATTGTATGCCGGTATCGTGGTCATTATCACATCAGTAGTGCTGGATGTGGTATTGTACGGTCGTGATGAGGCGAAGCTGATCTATATTATCAGCGACCATGCAGAGAAGATTGCAGGGAGACTTTTGGAGGAGCTGGATATTGGTGTGACTTATGTACAGGGCAGTGGTGCTTACAGCGGCAAGGAGAAGAGCGTCATCATGTGCGCCATGAAGAAAAACATTTCTCCCAAGGCGGAAGAGATCGTAAAGGAAGAGGATCCCCTGGCATTTATGATCGTCACCAGTGCCACGGAGATCTTCGGTGAGGGCTATAAGAGCTATTTCAGTGAGAAACTGTGATGCTGAACATAAAATTTAAGTAAAAAACAGCTGAAAGGGATTACATTTTCAAAGAGAATCATCTATAATAGCGTCGTGCCGGTAGGGCAGACGCTATTTTGGCGATACGATGAATGGGTACGGATTATGATTTCAAACCGAGTAGAAGCAGCCTGCGGATTACTGTGGCATAGAATAGTGTAAAACCATAGAGAGAACCGAATGGAAACTGTGGTAATGATATAGGAGCTATGTGATATGAGTGATACAACATTGTCAAAAGAGGAGAAACAATATAAACGGCTCACCGAGGAACCGGTAGCACAGTTGGTTTTGGAACTGGGATTGCCCACTACCATCAGTATGTTGATCACGAATCTGTATAATATGGTGGATACCTGGTTCGTAAGCCAGTTAGGCACCAGTGCTACCGGAGCGGTAGGCGTGGTGTTTGGCTTGATGGCAATTATTCAGGCGTTCGGATTCATGTTCGGTCATGGCGCCGGAAGTAATATCAGCCGGTTGTTAGGAGCTCATGAAAAGGAGCGGGCGAAAGCTTTTTCCGCAACGGGATTTTATTTGGCGGTGGGAGCCGGAGTGTTGATCGCGGTGATCGGTATTGTGGATTTGAACGGATTGTGCAGATTGCTTGGAAGTACGGAGACCATCCTTCCCTATGCGAGAATCTATGCTTTCTATATTTTGGTGTCGGCACCGGCAATGGCATCCAGCTGTGTGATGAACAATGTGCTCCGGTATGAAGGCTATGCCAATCTGGCGATGGTAGGACTGGTCTCCGGCGGTATCTTAAATATGGCGGGAGATGCCATTCTTATGTGGGGGTTAAATCTTGGTATCCGGGGAGCGGCACTTTCCACTATGATCTCCCAGTACGTATCCTTTGGAATCCTGTTATTCTTTTTCCTACGTGGAAAGACCCAGAGCAGCCTGGCACCGAAATATTTTACATGGGAATTTGCCGTACATAAGAACATTCTTACAGCAGGCTTCCCCAGTATGATGCGACAGGGACTGGCCAGCGTGTCCACCATGGTGCTGAATGCACAGGCGGCAGTCTACGGGGATATTGCCATTGCAGCTATGAGCGTGGTATCCCGTATTTTCAATTTCGTATTCAGTGTGGCACTGGGTATCGGTCAGGGCTTCCAGCCGGTATCCTCCTTCAATTATGGGGCAAAGAAGTATTCCCGTGTAAGGAAAGCGTTCTGGTTCACATTGTGTGCCAGCCTGGTAACCATGGCAGTGTTCGCAGGGGTGGTGTATGTGTTCCGCAGAGAGCTGTTGCTGCAATTCCTTACGGATATGGACGCTTATGAGATCGCTTTTTATGCGTTGCAGATCCAGTGCCTGACGCTTCCGTTTATCCCGGTATGTATCTGCGGCAACATGCTGTTTCAGTCCATTGGAAAAGGCGGCAGGGCGACGATCTTAGCCTCCTTCCGAAGTGGCACCATCTACATTCCGGCACTGCTGATCCTGACGACGCTTTGGGGAATTCGGGGCATCCAGTGGTCACAGCCGGTGTCTGATATTTTATCTGCGGTTTTGTCATTGCCGGTGGCAGTGGTGTTCTTAAGGGGCCTGCCGGAAGATGGTACGGAAGTATAGAGAAGAATGAGATCCCTTCGTCATAAGACGGAGGGATTTTTATGTACAGATGTATCCATACGCAGGAATGAGTATCTGCCTTGATCTGCGAAGCTGTTGACATTAAATAATCCACATGATACAATACATTTAACAATTAGGTTAAATGTTAAACGCTTGGATGAAAGGATGTGATTCATTTTTGGGAATACAGGATACATTGAAAGCATTGGCAGATCCTATAAGGCGTGAAATACTAAATCTTCTGAAAAACGGTCGATTGTCGGCAGGAGAGATCTGCGAACATTTTCCGGTGACGGGGGCTTCCATATCGAGGCATTTGTCGGTACTAAAGGAGGCAGATCTGATCAGGGACAAGCGGGAAGGAAAGTTTATTTATTATGAACTGAATGCTTCCGTGCTGGAAGAAATCATGTTATGGATCACAGATTTGAAAGGAGCATCGGATAATGAAGGAAATGATACAGAAAAATAAAGGCAGGCTGATCAGCTCGGCATTTGTTATGTGCATGGGAATGATATTGGGATATACCTGTGAGAACAGTCTGTGGGTAAACGGCACTTTTGCAGTGACTTATGTGATAGCAATTGCAGTAACTTTTTACGACAACAGAAACAGGCAGCAGAGTGACAAGGTCATAAGAATGGTTACGTGGATCGTGCCGGGAATGACATTGCTCTATAACGGTATCGCCAGATGGATCGATATGGGTGTAAGGAAAGAGAATCTGCTCATGGTAATTTTGTATGTCGGAATGGGATTGCTATTTGTTATTGTGGGCAATTATCTGCCCAAGGTGAAACCGAACCGCACCATCGGCATCCGCGTCGTATGGGCATTGCAGGATGAGGAGAACTGGAATGCCACGCACCGCTTCAGTGGAAAAATATGGGTGGCAGCAGGACTGTTGAGTATGAGCTGTGGACTGTTCAGTGACAGCATGGCTGCATTATTTCTGTTTATTGTCGCTATCACGGCAGCAGCTTTTGGCAGCATCCTGTATTCTTATCTCTATTATAGAAAGAAGCTGCGCACCGGAAAAGGGCTGGCAGTACACTGCAACCATAAAGTAGTTGCAGTCTATGTGTTTATAATGCTCGCATGTGTGCTATTTACGGTATGGACGTTATATACGGGAAAAATCGAGATCTGTTATGGAGAAAATGAATTTACTGTTCAGGCGGAGGGCTGGCAGGATTACATAGTGAAATATGACGCTATCGAAAGCATTGCTTACGAAGAGAATATGTTCCGGGATACGAATACAATCCGGACGAACGGTTTTGGCAACCTGAAATACTCCATGGGACATTTTCGCGATGAAATCCACGCAGATTACATCCGCTATACTCATAACGACTGTGATACTTATGTAGTCATGGAAGTAGAGGGGAGCACCGTTATTCTAAACGGTGCAGATGATGCGCAGACCCGGGAAATCTACAATAATATCAGAGAACGGATGGAAAAATAATATCTGTAAATAAATTTCCCAATTGCTTTTATATTTTTTAAAAATGGTATACACTAGACTTATGTAAGTTTTGTACAATGAGGATTTCTGGAAAGGGTGGTTACAGTATGCTGAAACAGTGGATCCCGGCGGCAAAGCCGGACAAAGAGGAACTGGATAAACGACTGGATGTAGCGCAGGAGGAACTTTTAAGACTCCAGATGCAGATCAAGGAGCATAAGCTCCCGGTGCTGGTGCTGATCGAAGGCTGGG
>OJNO01000791.1_pt1 | contig 12583 bp, 10 predicted proteins | sample 1597761 | NCBI WGS metagenome assembly OJNO01 (sample SAMN00265071, study PRJEB22529) | human gut metagenome
CACCAGGCATGTGGCAACTGCGGTTACTACAAGGGCGAGGAAGTCATCAAGAAGGGCTAATTTGCGCAGAATTGGTGGCACATTGGTGTTATGTACAGAAGGGGAGGGCGCAATGCCTTCCCCTTCTTGCTTTGTCTTGAAAACGAAATTGTGAGGTGAAAGCATGGCCATCAGGATCGACCGCGTGGACGCGGGCAGCGAGGCGGAAGCCCTCGGCCTCGCCGGCGGCGACGAGCTGCTGAGCGTGGACGGCAACGAGCTGAACGACACGCTGGACTATGATTTTTATACCGACAGCAAGAGCTTCCACCTCAAAGCAAAGGTGGCGGACGGCATCCGGGAGTGGGATGTCCGGCGGGAAGAGCGCGGCCCCTTCGGCTGCGACTTCTCCACCTATCTGGGCGACCAGAAGCACTCCTGCTCCAACCACTGCATGTTCTGCTTCATCGATCAGCTGCCCCCGGGGATGCGTGAGAGCCTCTACTTCAAGGACGACGACGAGCGCCTGTCCTTTTTGTTCGGCAACTATATCACCATGACCAACATGCAGGACCACGAGATCGACCGCATCATCAAGATGCATATCTCGCCCATCAACATCTCGGTCCACACCACCAATCCCCAGCTCCGCGTGCGGATGCTGGCGAATAAACGGGGCGGCGAGGTGCTGAAGTACCTGCCCCGCCTGGTGGAGGGCGGCATCGCCGTCAACTGCCAGCTGGTGCTCTGCCGGGGCATCAACGACGGCGACGAGCTCCGCCGCACCCTCACCGACCTGCTGGAGCTGACCCCGATGGTGCAGAGCGTGGCGGCAGTCCCCTGCGGCGTGACGGATTACCGCCAGAACCTCTTCAAGCAGACGCCCTACGACGCCGAGACCAGCGCCGCCGTCATCGACATCATGGAAGAGTTCGGCGACGAGTGCAAGCGCCGCCACGGCAAGCGGATCATCTACCCCAGCGATGAGTGGTACCTCAAGGCCGGCCGCCCCATCCCGGAGCCGGAGTTCTATGAGGACTACGACCAGCTGGAAAACGGCGTGGGCATGATGAGCCTCTTCCGGGAGGAATTTCTGGCCGAGCTGGAAAAGCCCCACCGCATCTATGGCACCAAAAAGATGGATGTCGTCACCGGCACCATGGCCGCGCCCCTCATCACCGAGATGATGGACGAGCTCCACCGCCAGTACCCCATGATAGAAGTAAACGTGCATCCCATCAAAAACAACTTCTTCGGCGGCAACGTCGGCGTGGCGGGCCTCGTCACGGCGACCGACATCATCGCCCAGTGCGAGGGCCGGCTGTCCAGCGGCACCCTGGGCGTGCCTGCCGTGATGCTGCGGGAGGAGAAGGACACCTTCCTCGATGATATGACCATCGAGCAGCTGGGCCAGCGGCTCGGCGTAAAGGTGGAAGTCCTGCCCACCGGCGGCGGCGACGAGGCCAAGGCCCTGCTGCGCAGCGGCCTGCATATCGCCCGCCGGAGAAGACCGTAATTTTACCCCTTTTGTGAAAGGAGGAACCCCCTATGAGCAAACCGATCGTTGCTGTGGTGGGCCGCCCCAACGTGGGCAAGTCCACCCTGTTCAATAAGCTCTGCGGCCAGCGTCTGGCTATCGTGGAGGATACCCCGGGCATCACCCGCGACCGCATCTTCGCCAACTGTGAGTGGAGCGGCCACGAGTTCCTGCTGGTGGATACCGGCGGCATCGAGCCCAAGGCCACCGAGGGCATCCTGGCCCATATGCGCGAGCAGGCTCAGATCGCCATCGACACCGCCGACTGCATCATCATGGTGGTGGACGTGCGCAACGGCCTGACCGCCGCCGACGAGGACGTGGCCCATATGCTGCGCCGCAGCCACAAGCCCATCATCCTCGCTGTCAACAAATGCGACAATGTGGGCGAGACCCCCATGGAACTCTACGAGTTCTATAACCTCGGCTTCGACGAAGTCATGCCCATCTCGTCCGTCCACGGCCACGGCACCGGCGACCTGCTGGATGCCGTCTGCGCCCACCTCGATTTCAGCGAGACCGTCGTGGAGGAAGACCGCATCCCCGTCGCCATCATCGGCCGCCCCAACGTGGGCAAGTCCAGCCTGACCAACCGCATCCTCGGTGAGAACCGCATGATCGTGGCCAACGAGGCCGGCACCACCCGCGACGCCATCGACACCCCCGTGGACAACGCTTACGGCAAGTTCATCTTCACCGATACCGCCGGTCTGCGCAAGCGCAGCAACATCACCGACGGCCTCGAGCGCTACATGGTCGTCCGCGCACTGGCCGCCGTCGAGCGCAGCCGCGTGGCCCTCATCCTCGTGGACGCCACCGTCGGCTTCACCGAGCAGGACAGCAAGGTGGCCGGCTACGCCCACGACCAGGGCAAGGCCTGCATCATCGTCGTCAACAAGTGGGACGCCGTGGAGGGCAAGGAGACCAACACCATGGAACTGCAGCGCCGGGGCTATGCCGAGTGCTTCAGCTTCATGGGCTACGCTCCCATCATCTTCATCTCGGCCCAGACCGGCTACAACGTCAACAAGCTGATGCAGCTCATCCGCGACGTGGACAGCCAGAACGGCGCCCGCGTGCCCACCGGCGTGCTGAATGAGATGCTGGCCCGCGCCACCGCTCGGATGCAGCCGCCCAGCGACAAGGGCCGCCGCCTGAAGATCTTCTACCTGACCCAGGCTTCCACCCGTCCGCCGACGTTCGTGGCCTTCGTCAACGCAAAGCACCTGTTCCACTTCAGCTATCAGCGGTATATCATCAACCAGATCCGCGAGAACTTTGGTCTGGAGCACACCCCCATCCGCCTTGTCGTGCGTGAGCGCGGCTCCGGCGAGGTGGGCGCGAAGGACGTATAAGGAAGGGAGACTGGTTCGATGACCGCATTTCTCATTGTGCTGGCGGTCGCTGCCGAAGCCTATCTGCTGGGCAGCGTGGACACCGGCATCCTCGTCAGCAAGTATCTGTACCATGACGACGTCCGCACCCACGGCTCGGGCGCTGCCGGTATGACCAACATGCTGCGCACCTTCGGCAAGAAGGCCGCTGCCCTCACGGCGGTGGGCGATGTGCTCAAGGGCGTCGTGGCCGTCTGCCTTGGCCGGTGGCTGTTTGGCCATCTGCCCGCCGATGCTGCCGTCTCGCCCTATCTGGGCGTCTACCTCGCCGCCATCCTCGCCGTGGTGGGCCACTCCAAGCCCATCTATTTCGGCTTCAAGGGCGGCAAGGGCGTGCTGGTGGCTGCCGGTGCCATTCTGGCAGTCCAGCCGGTGCTGCTGCCGGTGCTGGCACTCATCTTCCTCGTCTGCCTGGTCCCCACCGGCATGGTGTCGCTGGGCAGCATCACCATGGCCGCAGCCTACCCGGTGCTGACGCTGGTGTACAGCTTTATGCGCGGCCTGCCGACCCGGGACGTGGTGGTCTGCACCGTCGGCGCTGCCATCATGGGCGGCATGGTCATCTGGATGCACCGTTCCAACATCCAGCGCATCCGGGACGGCAAGGAGTACCGTTTCGGCCAGAAGCACAAGAGCAACTAAGCATAAAAAATGCCCCGCAGGCAGCTCTCGACGAGCGTCCTGCGGGGCATTTTACGTTGTCAGGCTCATTTCGGGTCTGCTTCCAGCAGCGTGTCGGTGTTGTCCTCGTACTTGGGGTCTTCGATGGCGACTTCAAGCTCCGTGTCGGTGTCATTATGATGCAGGTGCTTGCGCAGCCGGGAGGCGAATTCCTCTGACGGGATGCCGCTCTGGCTGGGGGAAAGGTCGGGCGCGGGGTGGCCGTCGGGCAGATGAGCGCCGAAGGCCGGCACGAAGAAGAACCTCCGCACGATGAAGATGAGGGCGATGGCGCTCACGCTCAGCAGGTTCTCCATGGCGGACTCGTGACCCACCACCATATGGCGGGCGATGGCGTAGAGCAGCACTTCAAGGCTGGAACCGGGGCTGTGCTTGGCCAGCATCTTGATGAACTCGATGCCGATGACGATGTCCAGCGCCCGCTGTAAGAAGATGCTCACCTCGACGTCGTTGCCGTCGAACAGCAGGCCGGGCATCCACTGCAGCAGCGGCACCATCGACAGCAGCAGGCCGATGAGGACGAGGCCGGACAACAGGATCTCGAGCAGGGTGGCTGCGCTGATGATCTTGTTGCGCAATTCGGCGCGGCTGTGGCTTTCAACACGGGAATTGGACATGGGCAGGGACCTCTCTTTCAAATTTGACCGGAAATCTTTTACAACAGTTCGATTCTATTGTAACAAAAGCGAAAAACGAAGTCAATTTCTCCGGCTAAGAAAGCTAGTCAGCATGAAAAACTGGAATCGAAGACAGACAAAAGGGGCCGTCCGCACCCGGAATGGAGTGCAGACGGCCCCTCTTTGTGCTGAAAAGGCGGCTTAGGCCTCAGCGATGGCTTCGATCTCGCAGAGCACGCCCTTGGGCAGGTCTTTCACGGCCACGCAGCTGCGGGCGGGCTTGGAGATGAAATATTTGGCGTACACCTCGTTGAAAGCGGCAAAGTCGGCGATGTCGGCCAGGAAGCAGGTGGTCTTGACCACCTTGTCGAAGCCCACGCCGGCAGCTTCGAGGATAGCGCCCACATTGCGGCAGCTCTGGTCAGCCTGTGCGGCGATGCCCTCGGCGACTGCGCCGGTGGCGGGGTCTACCGGGATCTGGCCGGAGGTGAAGACGAGACCGCCCACGGTGTAGCCCTGAGAGTAGGGGCCGATGGCGCCGGGAGCTTTTTCGGTGCTGATGATGTTCATATCGATTACCTCACATATCATAAATAGGGGAGTCTCCCGCCAAAAGGGGAGCCGATGAAAAAAGTCTACCACCAACTGTCCCCGCCGTCAACGGCCAGCAGGGAACGGTCCCGGAATTTCCGGAAAAAGGGAATGTAAAATTATTTGGAAAAATCTACGCAAATCATCTTGACAAGAAATAAACTTTTATGATAAAAATAGAGCATGAAAGTAACATTTTTGCAGAAAAACGCAGGCGCAGCGCAGGCAGGAAAGCCAGCTTTGCGCAGGCGCGTTTCTTTTTTGCAGAAAAAGCGAATTTCTGAACCCTCGGAAGGGGCAGAAAGGATAAGATATGTCGATTTTGGTAGATGATTCAAATAAAACAGCCTGCCGTGCAGCGGAGGCTGGACTGCAGCAGAAAAACTGTGCTGCGCTGGTGCGCCCGGCGGGTACGGGCAAGGGCTGCATCGTGTGGGAGCTGCTGGACGCCCACCCCGAGATGCGCGTGCTCTGGGTGGTGTCCTGCGCTGCCCGTCTGGAGCTGCGCCGCGCCCTGACAAAGCGGCTGGGCCGGACGCTGGGCGGCCGGGTGCGGCTGATGAGCTGCGAGCAGCTGGCCGTGCAGAATGCACTGGGCTGGGTGGCGCTGGCTGAGTTCCGGCCCGGCCTGCTGGTGCTGGACGGCTGGAGGGAGATGAGCGCAAAGGACTGGACTGACTGTGTCCAGCCCCTGTTCCGCCTCTGCCCGGGGGCAAAGCTGCTGGCTCTGGGAGAGCCGGACGCCCCGGGCGACAGCTGCCGCGCTGCCGAAGAGATGCTGGCCGACGCCATCGTGGAGCCGCTGGCGCTGGGCGGGGCGATGGCCAATGGCCTGCTGCCCATGCCGGCCTCCTATACGGCCCTGCTCTGGCCGCTGGAAGATGCGATGGCCCGCCTCCGTGCCGAGGTGAAAAACCTCCATCTGCCGGGCTGCCCTGACCCCAACGCCGAGAAATATCAGGCTCTGAGCCTCGCCGTAGAGAAGCTTCCGCCGGTGGAACAGCTGCTGGCGCAGTGGCTCCCGGATGCTGCCGGACGGTATCTTGTCCTCTGCGAGGATGATGCAGCGGCGGCGCAGACCGCAGAGCAGGCCGAGAAGCTGTTTGGTGCAGGAACGCATATTTATAAGGATGCAGAAGGCTTTGCGGCCGATGAAGCGGCCACCCTCCGGCTGCTGGTCTGTGCCAACGGCCCGGCGGTGCAGGCTCCGCTGGCCGGGATCTCGGGCGTGGTGCTGGTGCGCCGCAGCGCTGGACCGGCCGCATACCGGCAGATGCTGGCCCGCGCCCTTGCGGCCTGCGGCAGTGTGCCGGTGGCAGAGCTGAGCGCGGCCTTTGAGGCGCTGACCTGTGTGCAGCAGCTGCGGAAGGAGTGCAGCGCGGCGGGGGCAGAAGCCTTCCCGCTGGAAGAGCCTCTCTCTGCCTGCCGCCGGGCTTACCGGCAGCTCCGCCGCGCGCTGGACTCCGACTGGGAGCGCTATTATGCCGCCGCAAAGCAGATGACGGCAGAGGGAAAGACGCTGGACGTGCCTCGCTCCTACCGCTTTGGGGGCGTGGCCGTGGGCCGCTGGCTGGAAAACCAGCGCCTTGTCCGGGCCGGAAAGAAAAAGGGACGCCTCACCGCCGAGCAGGCCGCCCGGCTGGACAAGATCGGCATGAACTGGAAAAAGCGGCTCGAGCTGGCATGGGAGAACGGCTGTGCTTCGGCCCGGCGGTACCGCGGCAGCCACAGCGACCTGCTGGTGCCGGTCCATTATAAGGATAAGGACGGCTTTGCACTGGGCGAGTGGATCGTCTACAACCGCCAGCGCTATCTGAGCGGGAACCTGCCGCCGGACCGCGTCGAACGCCTCGAGGCACTGGGCATGGTGTGGGACACCGGCAGCATCCTCTGGGAGAAGAGCTATGCCGCCGCTGTCCAGTATTATCTGGAAAATCACACGCTGGAAATTCCCGTCAAGTATGTCACGCCGGACGGCATGGCGCTGGGCGTCTGGCTGGGCAGTCAGCGTGCCGCTTATAAAGAAGGTGTGCTGACCGACGCCCAGATCGAAAAGCTGGAAGCGCTGGAAGTGGACTGGACGAACCGGAACGACCGCAAGTGGCAGACCGCCTACGAGGCCGCCGTGAAGTACCACGCCGCCCACGGGAACCTCGACGTCCCCACCGAGTACACCGACGAAGACGGCATCCTGCTGGGCAAGTGGGTGTCCCGCCAGCGGTACGCATGGCAGAACCCCGAGCGCAGCAGCGCCCGGGTGACGCCGGAGCGGAAAGCCCTGCTGGACGAGCTGGGCATGAACTGGGAAAAGACCGACTCGTGGCAGCACCGCTACGAGCTGGCCGTGGAATACAAAAAGGAGCACGGCAGTCTGGCCGTTCCGGCCCAGTACCGGACGGAGGACGGCATCTGGCTGGGCAGCTGGCTGTCCCGTCAGAAGCAGATGCTGCGGGAGGGCAAAAAGCTCTCCGCCGAGCGCCGCGCGGCCCTGAAAGAGCTGTTCAAGGGCGAAAAAGGCCGACGCCTCAGCGCTCCGGTGCCGCCCGCGTGCAGCGTGCGGGAGCAGAACTGGCTGGACAACTACCAGAGCGCCAGGCTCTACGCCGAGAAGAAGGGCAGTCTCCTCGTGCCTGCCGGATACGTGGACGAGAACGGCTTCCGTCTGGGCGTCTGGATCTCGAACCTCCGGGCTGCCCGCAAGGCCCGGCCCGGCTCGTTCCAGGTGACGCCGGAGCATATCGCTCTGCTGGATGCCATCGGGATGCAGTGGGACGCCCGGGAGGCCAAGTGGGCCGGGGCGTTCCGCCGTGCCGAAGAGTACTGCGCCGCCCACGGCAATCTGCTGGTGCCGGTGAACTATAAGACCGAAGACGGCTTCTGCCTCGGCGACTGGGTCCGCCGGATGCGCGAAAACTACGCCTGTGCCGAGAAAAAGCTGACGGCGGAGCGCATCGCAAAGCTCGAAGCGCTGGGCATGGTCTGGACCGTGCCGCAGGAGGGTTGAGATATTGCATTTTAGGGCGGAGTGTGATATACTTCACCTCGTCTGAATAGAAAACAGCAGGTGCCTGCCGCCGGGGCTTCGTCCCCGGCCGGGAGGGTAAAAGGGAAGCGGGTGCGAGTCCCGCGCGATCTCGTCACTGTGATAAGGGAGTCCGCTGCCTTGGCGCTCAGCGCCGGTCACTGGAGGCTTTGCCTCTGGGAAGGCGGCAGCGGGCGGTGAGCTTTCAGTCAGGAAACCTGCCCGCTGTTGGTACAGGAGCGTCCGGCTCCGGATCACGAGGAATTGGTCGTACCAAAAAGCCCGAACGTTCAAAGGGTCTTTTTGCTGTGCCTTCCGCGCGGTGAAAAGGCTCTTTTTTCGTTTGAGCTGGCCCCCGTTTCGTACCCTTTCTATCGGAAACGTACATTCCACACAACAGAAAGGACTCAAACAATGCGTAAGGCAACCAACAAGAACTGGCAGCGCGTCACCGCCGCTGCCGCCGCACTGGCCCTGTGTGCCGGTGTGCTCACCGGCTGCGGTGCATCTTCTTCTACTGCCGCCAGCAGCACTGCCGCAAGCTCTGCCGCCGCCAGCGAGGTGAGCAGCGAGGAGGCTGATGAAATGGCAGCAAAGAAGGTGGCAGACCTCATCGACGCCATCTATGTGCAGGAGCGCAACGAGAACACCGACGCCCAGTGCGAGGCCGCCAAGGCCGCATGGGACGCCCTGACCGACGCCCAGAAGGAGATGGTCGAGGGTGAAGAGGCTGATCCCGATTACTTTGGCCGCGACACCGGCGACGCCTCTAAGGACGACGCCCGCAATGAGGACAACATCGGCGACAACGAGATCCTGGTCGTCAGCTTCGGCACCTCCTTCAACAACAGCCGCGCAGCGGACATCAAGGGCATCGAGGACGCCATCCAGGCCGCATATCCCGACTGGTCTGTCCGCCGTGCCTTCACCGCACAGATCATCATCAACCATGTCCAGGCCCGTGACGGCGAGAAGATCGACAACATGGAGCAGGCTCTGGAGCGCGCTGTCGCCAACGGCGTGAAGCAGCTGGTGGTGCAGCCCACCCATCTGATGCACGGTGCTGAGTACGACGAGATGTGCGCCGCCATTGACAAGGTTCGTGACAAGTTCGAGTCCGTTGAGATCGCCGAGCCCATGCGGGGTGAGGTGGGAAGCGACGCCACCGTCATCAACACCGATAAGGAAGCCGTTGCCAAGGCCGTCGTCGCCGCTGCTCTGAGCGAGAGCGGTTACGAGTCCACCGCCGCCGCCAAGGAGGCCGGTGTGGCTTATGTGCTGATGGGTCACGGTACGGCGCATGTGGCGAAGGTCACTTACAGCCAGATGGCCACCCAGATGGACAAGCTGGGCTATGAGAACGTGTTCATCGGCACCGTGGAGGGCGAGCCTGAGGATACCTCCTGCGAGGCCGTGATCGCAGCTGTCAAGGAAGCCGGTTACACCACCGTGGTGCTGCGTCCCCTGATGGTCGTGGCGGGCGACCACGCCAACAACGACATGGCCGGTGCGGACGAGGATTCCTGGAAGACCATGTTTGAGGCCGCCGGTCTCACCGTGAACTGCCAGATCTCCGGTCTGGGCCGTATCGATGCCATCCACGCGCTGTATGTCGCCCACACCAAGGCAGCTATCGACGCCATCGCGTAACAAGGACTGAACGGGCTCCGGGGCGGTATACCATCGCCTCGGAGCCTTTTTTCAAAGCAAGGAGGACTTTACCATGAAAAAAATTCTTTCGTTTCTGCTGGCCACTCTGATGATGACAGCGCTGCTGGTGGGCTGCGGGCAGCAGCAGACCGATGCCCCCGGCAACGATGAGCCCGACCAGCCCGCTCTGGCGGACGGCGTATACACCGCCGACTTCAACACCGACAGCAGTATGTTCCACGCCAACGAGACCTGCGACGGCAAGGGCGTGCTGACCGTGAAGGACGGCCAGATGACCATTCACGTCAGTCTCGCCTCCACCAGCATCGTGAATCTGTTCCCCGGTTTGAAGGAGGACGCCCAGAAGGACGGCGCCGTGCTGCTGCAGCCCACCAAGGATACCGTCACCTATCCCGATGGCCTGACCGAGACGGTCAACGGCTTTGATATCCCCGTGCCCGCACTGGACACGGAGTTCGACGTGGCCCTCATCGGCAAGAAGGGCGTGTGGTATGACCACAAGGTTTCCGTCTCCAACCCTGTTCTGAAGGAGGATGACGGCGTGGACGCTGCCGCCATTACGCTGGCGGACGGCACTTACACCATTGAGGTGGGCTTCGAGGGCGGCTCCGGTAAGTCCCATGTGCTGACCCCCTGCACCCTGAAGGTGGAGAACGGCGCTGCCACCGCCACCATCGTGTGGAGCAGCCAGAAGTACGACTATATGCTGGTGGACGGCCAGCGCTATGACGTTCTCACCACCGAGGGCGGCTCCACCTTCGAGATCCCCGTGCGGGCGCTGGATACCCCGCTGACGGTGATCGGCGACACCACCGCTATGAGCACCCCCCACGAGATCGAGTACACCCTGACCTTTGATTCCACCACGGTGGTGGAGGCAGCCCAGTGAAACGGCTGACCGCCGCGGTACTGGCGCTGCTGCTGATGCTGTCCCTCTGTGGCTGCGGCACGGCAGACGCCCCTGCCAAAACCGATGGACAAACTGTCTCCGTATCGTGGGATGAGTTGGTCTTTGACCGTACCATGCCCCTGCGCTATGCCCAGCAGTTTACCGTAGAGTATGCCGGAGAGAGCTACAAGCGCATTACCATCAACAACGACCGGGTGTACCTGCTGGTAGCGGAGGGCGCGGCGGTACCGGAGGGCGTACCCGCCGGCATCACCGTTTTGCACCAGCCGCTGGATCAGATCTATCTGGTGGCGGCCGCCGCCATGGACTACTTCGACAAGCTGGACGCCGTCGGGTGCATCACCCTCAGCGGCAAAAAGCAGTCGGACTGGTATATCCAGCGTGCCAAGGACGCCATGGACAGCGGAGCGCTGGTATACGCCGGCAAGTACTCCGAGCCGGATTATGAGCTGATCTTGTCACAGGGTTGCGATCTGGCGGTGGAAAACACCATGATCTATCACTCTCCGGCGGTGCTGGAGCAACTGGAGCGGCTGGGCATCCCCGTGCTGGTGGAGACATCCAGCTACGAGACCCAGCCCATGGGCCGGATGGAGTGGATCAAGCTGTACGCGGCGCTGCTGGACAAGGAGGACGAGGCCGAGGCGCTGTTTAATGAGAAGATGGACAGCGTGGCGGACGTACTGGAGCAGCAGCCCACCGGCAAGACTGTGGCGTTTTTCTACATCACCAGCAGCGGCGCTGTAAACGTCCGCAAGTCCACGGACTATGTGGCGAAGTGCGTTGCCATCGCAGGCGGAGACTATGTCTCCTTCGATGAATCGGCGGAGGACAACGCCCAGTCCACCGTCAACATTCAGATGGAATCCTTCTACCACGGTGCAGTGGACGCCGATGTGCTGATCTACAACAGCATCATCGATGGCGAGCTGCACACGCTGGACGAATTGGTGGCACTGGATCCACTGATGGCCGACTTCAAGGCCGTCAAGAGCGGTAATGTGTGGTGCCTGACCAAAAACTTCTATCAGGAGTCGCTGGAGCTGAGCGATCTCATTCTGGACGTGAACCATGCGTTGAACGACGCGCCGGATACGGCTTTTCACTTTCTGACACGGATGAAGTGAGCATTTTTTACATCATAAGGAGGAGCGGCATGAAGAGAAACCGAACACTTCGCATCTGGGGAGGCTTCTTGCTGCTCCTCCTGCTTTTATTCACATTTTTGATTTGGAATATCTTCGCGGGAAGCGTTTCTCTTTCCGCGTCTGAGATATGGCGGATCCTGCTGGGGGGCGATGTTGGCTTTACCCAGAGCCAGATCATCGTAAAGATCCGTCTGCCCCGGCTCCTGTCGGCGCTGATCCTGGGCGGGGCGCTGTCCCTGTCCGGCTATCTGCTGCAAACCTTCTTCCACAACCCCATCGCAGGCCCCTTCGTGCTGGGCATCTCCTCCGGCGCAAAGATGACGGTGTGCGTGGCCATGCTGGTGCTGCTGAGCCGTGGCAAGACCACCTCCTCCGCCATTCTCATCGCAGCGGCCTTCGTGGGAGCTATGGTATCCATGGGCTTCGTGCTGCTGATCTCCCAGCGGGTCAAGCGCATGAGCCTGCTGGTGGTCTGCGGCGTGATGATCGGCTATATCTGCTCGGCACTGACGGATTTTCTCGTGACCTTTGCCGACGATTCCAGCATCGTGAATCTGCACAACTGGTCTCTCGGCTCCTTCTCCGGCATGAGCTGGGACAACGTAAAGACTATGGCCGTTGTCTGCAGCATCACGCTGCTGCTGACCTTCCTGCTTTCCAAGCCCATCCGGGCGTACCAGTTGGGCGAGGTCTACGCCCAGAATATGGGCGTCCCCCTGCGGGCCTTCCGGACGGCGCTGATCCTGTTGTCCAGTGTGCTGTCCGCCTGCGTCACGGCCTTTGCCGGCCCCATCTCCTTTGTTGGCATCGCAGTGCCGCACCTGATGAAGTCCCTGTTCAAATCGGCGGAGCCGCTGTGTATGATCCCAGCCTGCTTCCTGGGCGGCGGCGTGTTCTGCCTGTTCTGCGACCTCATCGCCCGCACCGCCTTTGCCCCCACAGAGGTGAGCATCAGCTCCGTCACGGCGGTGTTCGGCGCACCCATCGTCATCTACATGATGATCCACAGAAAGGCGGCGTGAGTATGGCAGCA
>OJNO01000794.1_pt1 | contig 12532 bp, 10 predicted proteins | sample 1597761 | NCBI WGS metagenome assembly OJNO01 (sample SAMN00265071, study PRJEB22529) | human gut metagenome
CATTTCTCGGCGGCGTGCTCTCCGGCGTGGTGGAGCCTATCGGCGCGGTGCTGACGCTTCTTGCGGCGCAGCTGGTGATCCCGGCGCTGCCGTATCTGCTGAGCTTTGCGGCGGGCGCGATGCTCTATGTGGTGGTGGAGGAGCTGATTCCCGAAATGTCACAGGGAAAGCACTCCAACATCGGCACGATTTTCTTTGCCGTGGGCTTTAGCGTCATGATGACGCTGGATGTGGCGCTGGGATAGGCGTGGAGGTGCCGCTGCTTTTGCGACAGCGACAACAGCAGCTACACCGGTCTGCATCCGAAGCTCATTTGGCATCGAACAAAAACGCTGGGGCGCGGCGATGACCGCTGCGATTTTTGCATGGAAACCGTTAGAAAAGAAAGGAGTCCCAAGAATGAAGCCTGACTACAAAAACTGGATCCCCAAGGGAATGCTGGTTTCGCTCATCGCGGGAACGGTGCTGTCCCTTACGCTGCTGCTGGTTTTCGGCGTATTCGGCATCGGTGTGAGCGGAAAGCTGCGCATCGTGCTGGGCGTGGTATTCGGCATCGCCTTTGTCGTCTGTGCAAGGTACAGCGGGTGGTGTGTGTATGCCTATCGGAGCTTCTCCTATGACGGCGAACGCAAGCTCTCAAAGCAGATCATTGACGGCACGGCGGAGCAGATCACACTGCCGGAGGGCGGCGTGGGACTGGATATCGGCTGCGGCAGCGGTGCGCTGACCATTGCCTGCGCAAAGCGCAATCCGCAGGGGAAAATGGTCGGCATTGACCGCTGGGGCAAGGAATATGCCTCCTTCAGTCTGCCGCTGTGCGAAAAAAACGCCGCTGCGGAGGGCGTGAAAAATGCTTCGTTCCGGCGCGGAAACGCCGTGAAGCTGGATTTCCCCAACGAGAGCTTCGACGCGGTGACCAGCAACTATGTCTATCATAATATCACAGGGGCAGACAAACAGGCGCTTCTGCTGGAAACGCTGCGCGTGCTGAAAAAGGGCGGGACATTTGCCATCCATGACCTGATGTCGCCTCGCAGATACGGCGATATGCAGGCGTTTGTCCAAAAGCTCAGGGATATGGGCTATGAGCGCGTGGAGCTGATCGACACGACCGACGGCAGCTTCATGACGCCAAAGGAGGCCAAACGTCTGATGCTTCGCGGCTCAACATTGCTGGTGGGAAGAAAGTAAGGCGGCGATGACATAAGCAATTCCGGTCTGCATCCGAGGCTTACTTAGTAGAGAACCATGGCATTGGGGCGCGGCAACGACCGCTGCGATTTTGCATGAAGATCGTGAAATAGCATTTCCTGCTCTATACCCTTTGCCTGCATCGCAGTGGTGTAGCTATGTACGATTTTTGAGGAATCCTTGATTCTGAAAGAAGGTATAGATATGACCCAAACAACAGCTAAAGTTTCCGGCATGGCCTGCTCCATGTGCGAGGCCCAGATCAACGACACCATTCGCACCGCATTCCCCATAGAGAAGGTCTCCTCCTCCCATTCCCAGGGAGAGACGGTAATCCACTCCAAGGAGCCGCTGAACGAAAACACCCTCCGCGCCGCCATTGAGGCAACCGGCTATACAGCGGGAGAAATCCGCGCCGTGCCCTATGAGAAGAAAGCCATTTTCCATTTTGGGAAAAAACACTAAACTTATTCCGGTGCCGGCACTCCTGCTATCGGTTTGAAATGTGTATTCTTACTTTAGGAGGTCGTTTATTATGAGGAAAATCGGATTGTTTGCAGCGGGCTTTAGCGTCATGATTCTTGACGTGACGCTGGGATAGTAGGAATCTCCTCTGTGAAGCTTTTATAGAAGCAAGGAGGTAACATTAAGATCCCTGCGCGATTATGCCACATAGCTGCCCATGGGCTTGTACAAGCGGGATTGAGGCAGACTGCATACAGGCGGCCTGCCTTCTCTTCCAGCCAGAGGTTAGAGCAGTTCAACTGCCGCGCAGAGCCAAAGAGATAGAGCAAGCCCAGCTATATAAAAATATATAGCCATGCACCGAAGGAGGTGGCCTGGTATGCAAGAAGCACAATATGATTTTCTTCATGGGCAAACGGATCGCAGCGACTTTTTCTCCCCCGCAATGCAGCAGCTTTGTGGTATTATGAAAGACAATCAGGTTGCTTTGCCAAGCGACATTGGAGAAGGATATTTCCGCTATATTTCACCGTGCCCCAATATCGAGATGTATATCTGCGATGTAATGTTTTACAGGGACACAGTATTGCGGGAGCAAGTGTATAAGGATTCTTTTTCCGTCATTTTCTCTCTTTCTGACGCATTGGAGTGGAAGGCTTCGGGCAGAAACCAAAAAACGTTGTTAGAAAAGGGAGATTGCTGCGTATATGGCAGCGGGCTGTTTGATGCGGAAAACATCTATGAGGCAGGGCGAAGATATATAGGCGTCGGGCTGAACCTGCATCCCTGTCGGTTTCGGTCTGTGATGGATGGTTTGCAGAAAAAAAAGGCTTGCACCGCCTTTAGCGGGGGTAAAACCCCGCCAAAACATAGAATCACCGCTACCATAGAATCCACAATACGCCAGATATTGCAGTGTAACTATAATGACTGTGCAAAGTCATTGTATCAAGAAGGAAAGATACTGGAACTTGTTGCAGCCTTTGCGAACGAGATGATGGATCAGAATTCTGTTACTGTGAAGGGGTCGTTGAGCTGGGCGGATAGCGAGACGTTACTTCGGGTCAGGCGACAAATAGATGAGGGATTTCTGGAACCCGTGACCATCGCGGAGCTCTCCAAACAGCACTTTATATGCGAATCCAAACTCCGTGAGATATTTCGAAAGCACTATGGAATCACTATATATCAATATATGTTAAATCGCCGCATGGAGTACGCCTGCGAACTGTTGTCTGTGCCCGATGCTCAGGTGAAAGACATAGCAGGGTTGGTGGGGTACAGCAACATCAGCCATTTCAGCGACGCCTTCCGAAAAAAGTTTGGATGCACTCCGAGCGAATATAAGCGGGGCTTACCATTCTGAAACGTAAGAGCAAAGACACAGGTGTATTCTTTTGTGGTTACTTGGATGGAAATTACAAAGATTGCATCTTCCCTTGAAAAACCAGAATAGTAGGCAGCACATTTCGAGGAAGAGCTTGTCCAGTGGAAGCTATATCATTTGAAATGTGTGTTGCTCAGCAGCGGCATACACATTTATGTTAGTGCTGGGCGGAATTAACCATTCGCGCGGGGCTGTAAAACGAGCCTACGCATAAGTAAAACTTTGACCGCTGAAAAAGCAGAGCGACGGGACAGATAAAGGTTGTCCCGCCGCTCGTGTTTTAAGGGCATATTGGCTTGATGAACCGGAAGTTACAGCGCCGCCTTTTTCCATTTTCTGATCTTAGTTCTAAAAGTTCCGAAAGGAGCAACAGTATTAACGTGAATGAACCTGTAAACTTCCCATACAGCTGCTTTTGTAGCATCATCAGCCCATTTTCTCATATGCGGCTTAAATAATTCATCCGCACTGAGCGAATCAATCATTGCGCAGATAGACTTGACATTTTCGTTCAGTTCGGCTTTCAACTCTTGAAGAGACAAATGAGCGTAGGTATCCGTGTACCACTGATACAGCTCGCCAAGTTGGTTCCATTTGAATTCGTCCGACGGCGTCTTTACTTGAAGCCCCTTCCTTTCATCTTCCTCCCATTTAAGAACCAATGTTGTCCAACCCACCTGATAGGCAAGGTTTTCTGCTGGGGTCCGGTCAACCTCATCAACCCTTTTATCTTTTAAGGCTTCTGGTATGCAATCAAACTCCGAAATATACTTCTCAAATGTTTTATTGATTTCAGCTTTGAGTTCTTCTTTACTTTTGTATACTCGCAAAAAAACACCTCCATAAATTCCGGTTTGTCTATTGAGCAATGATTCTGATTATAGCATAGCTTTATGAATTATTCTATTACTGCACTGAGCATCATGGCGCTTTAGGGGAAAGGCATGGCGTTTTCGGGGGGATTTTTCCTTTCGCCGACTGTATAATGGTAGGCGGTTAGAAAAGGTTAACCCCACACGGTTAAAAGACTCAGCTGTTCTGTTATTTCGCTATGTGCGCCCGTTGGTTAGCTTGCTCTAACTAAAGATTTATTACTCAGGAGGTCATCAGAATGAAAAAATTCGCAATGCTCATGTTGTGCCTTGTGCTTGTGTTTGCTCTTGCAGCCTGTGCTGGAACAGATACCACGCCGCAGGGATCGGTCTCGGATACCGTCACGGTAACGGATATGAAGGGCGAGGTTGCCATCCCGGCAAATCCACAGCGCATCGTTGATGTAGCTGGCTTGACAGAGGAACTTCTTATTCTGGATATGAAGGTAATTGCCTCGGCTAATACCAGCATGTTCGATGGGGTGTCTGTCCCCAAACATCTGACAACGCTTTTTGCCGAAAGAGGTATTGAGGTTGTCGGCAATTACTCCGGGGCTTCTTCTACCGGAGACCTGAACCTCGAAAAGATCGCGGAGTTAAAGCCTGATTTGATCATTATGAATATTCGCCATGAGAAGGTTTATGAACAACTCGCGGCTATTGCGCCCACGGTCATGATCGACGATGACATAAGCTATGTTAACTGGCGTGGAAGATTTAAGCAGCTGGGACAGTGGTTTGATAAAGAAGCAGCCGTAGAAAAATGGCTTGCCGACTACGAAGCCAAAGCTGCGGAGCTTGCGGCGAGAATCAGGGATATGATTGGGGACGAAACCTTTGCTGTATTGGAGGCCAATTCCGTTCATTTTGGTTCCTATTACATCTATCGCAGCGGCGGGCCGGGTGAGCTTGTCTACGATGAGTTGAAACTCACACCATCAGCCGGTGTACCGGAGAATGTCTGGGGTGAAGTGGTCGATGCGGAATACTTTTCCTTGATCGATGCAGATCACATCTTCTTTTTTAGCGACGACGGCAGAGCTGGAGACACGGGGAACCTTGCCGTGTGGAAGAATATGAAAGCGGTCAAAGCCGGCAACGTTTACTTTGGTATCAATGAGGATCAGTATAATATGGCTTTTACGGCGATGGGAAAGGAACTCTATTTGGAAAAACTCGCGAACGCGATTCTGAACCATGGGGACGTTGAGTAAGGAAACAGGCGCGGTTGCGGGAATATCGCAGAGACAAGGGAGATACAAACGCTCCGCGCCGGCTTTTCTGATTATTCTTGCCGCATTGGTGCTGCTGCTTGGATTCTCAATGGTTCTCTCCGTCTGCACCGGCATTGCTGGCGGTAGCTTCAAGGTCTTTGCGGAAACGGTTATGTCCCCCGCTAAGGCTTCTGGTGTTGGAATGATTATGTTGGAAATGCGTATGCCCAGGGCGCTGGCTGCCGGGCTGACAGGAATGGCCTTCGCTCTCTCCGGCGCTGTGATGCAGGGAATTACCAGAAACCCCCTGTCGGACGCCGGCCTTCTGGGGATCAATGCGGGAGCCGGTTTCTTTGTTGCACTGTCCGCAATTCTGTTTCCCGCCGCACCAGACATCGTGAAAACATGCGCCGCCTTTGCCGGAGCCGCTCTTGCGGTATTCATGGTCTATGGTTTCGGCGCCGGCAAACATAGATCCGAATCTTTCCGGTTCATTCTGGCAGGCGCTGCTGTATCAGCCCTGCTTACCGCGTTGAGTCAGGCGGTTTCTCTGGCGTTTGGAATCGTGAAATCCCTTTCTTTCTGGAGCGCGGGCAGTTTGTCCGGTGTGACATGGCAAAGCTTGAAAATGCTATCCCCGGTGATTCTCTCAGCCAGTGCGCTTGGTTTGCTTTTATCGAGCCGGCTATCAGCGCTGGCACTGGGAGAAGATAGCGCCGCCAGCTTGGGCGTAAATGTCCGCACGGTCAGGCTTTTCGGTATGCTTGTGGTGTTGCTGCTTGCGGGAGCCAGTGTATCTCTTGTGGGAGGCATCGCATTTATCGGTCTTATCGTGCCGCATATATCCCGACTTCTTGTGGGAGGTGATTACCGCAGGCTGGTTCCCGTGTCTGCGCTCATGGGCGGCGTTGTGCTGGTGCTGTCGGATATTGCGGCGCGCATGATAAACGCCCCTTTTGATACGCCTGTCGGCGCACTGGTATCCATCCTCGGCGTGCCCGTCTTTTTTTCGCTTACTTTCAGGAAGGAGGGCATGGTCTTATGAAAAAGAAAACCAGACAGCTCCTTATCCTCAATGGTCTTCTTATCCTGATTGTGGCTGCGGCTATCTTATCCGTTAACAGGGGTTACGCAAGAATTCCCTTCTCGGCTGCGGTTCGCAGCATATTACAACCGCATACAGATGGAGCCTCCGTAGTCGTAGCGCAGTTTCGCGTTCCGAGAATCGTCCTCGCCGTTCTATGTGGGATGGGTCTGGCACTCGCCGGATGCGTCATGCAGACTGTCACGGGGAATCCGCTGGCCGATCCGGGGATATTGGGCATAAACGCAGGGGCGGGATTTGCCGTTATGCTGTTCCTGACATTTTTCCCTGCACTGCATATACGTACCATGGCATACCAGCCGATATTTGCCATAGCGGGCGGGCTTTGCACAACGGGACTGCTGTATCTTTTTGCAAAGAGGAACGGGAAACTCCTCCCAATATATTTTCTGTTGGGCGGCATCGGTCTTGCGTCCCTATTTTCTTCTTTTATGCTGATCATGGCCGCGAACATGGACAACAGCAGCTATCAGCTCGTGGCAAGATGGCTGGCAGGAAATATTTGGGGAACGAGCTGGCATCAGGTTCTTGCCCTGTTGCCCTATATGCTTATACTGGTTCCTTTTCTTCTTACAAAGTCGAACATACTGGATATTCTGCTCTTAGGAGAGAATACGGCCATTTCTCTGGGGATAGCCGTAGAGAGGGAGATAAGCCTGCTCCTGATTGCATCGGTGGCTCTTACCTCTGCCTGCGTTGCCGTCAGCGGAGGGATTGGTTTTGTGGGACTGGTAGCGCCGCATATGGCACGAAGGTTGATCGGAGGCAGACACCACGCCCTTATGCCTGCCTCCATGCTGCTGGGGGCGCTGCTGTTGCTTTTGGCAGACACGCTGGGACGGTCTGCCTTTCAGCCGAGGGAGATCCCGGTTGGTATCGTGATCTCCGTGCTTTCGGCTCCGTATTTTCTGTTCCTGCTCCGCAGGTATTTTTAAGGGAGGATGTCTATGCTTTCACATATGCAGGCAAAGGGTTTGTCTGCCGGATATAACGGGGAGGCCGTCTTCAGGGGGCTTGACTTAAAAATCCCTGAAGGCAGCATAACCACCTTGATAGGCTCCAACGGCTCTGGAAAATCCACCATACTGAAGACACTGTGCCGGATCATTTCCCCGGATTCCGGCGCAGTGTACCTTGATGGCGAAGCAATCCACAGAATGCCGACAAAGCGTGTTGCTCAGAGACTTGCGCTGCTGCCGCAGGGAGCGCAAGCCCCTGCCGGCATCACAGTCGGCGACCTTGTGGAATACGGGCGTTTTCCTTACAGGTCGGCGCTAAGTGGTCTCGGCGAAAAGGATCGGGAGATCATTCAGTGGGCTCTTGCCAGTACAGGCATGAGTTCCCTCGAACATAGAGAAATGGAGCGGCTTTCGGGAGGTCAACAACAGCGGGCATGGATCGCCATGGCGTTGGCGCAGAAAACCGGATTGCTGTTTCTGGATGAACCCACGACCTATTTGGACATCTCGCACCAACTGGATATATTGTACCTTCTGCGCCGCCTCAACCGGGAAAATGGTGTTACCATCGTAATGGTTCTTCATGATTTAAATCATGCCATCATGTTTTCCGACTATTTGGTGGCGATCAAAGACGGGACACTGCACAGCGCAGGTACGCCGCAAGAGGTTATTACCCAGCAGGCGTTGCGGGAAATCTTTGATGTAGAAGCGGAGGTCATTACACATCCGGTATTAAACGTTCCGGTATGCCTTCCCTTCAGGATAACGGAGCAGAACAAAAAAACAGGAGGTTCGAACACATGAAAAAAGGGGTGCAATCAGTGCTGTTCTCCGTGCTGGTGGGTGCGCTGCTGCTGTGCGCAGGATGCGGCAAATCGGGAGACATCTACACGGCGGGCGTTTATACGGCTTCCGCTGAAGGTTATTCCGGTCCGGTTACCGTAGAGGTAGAGGTTGACGGGAGCAGCATATTGTCTGTACATGTCCTATCTCACAGCGAAACAGTAAAGATCTCAGACCGCGCAATAGATGAGATCCCTTCCCAAATCGTGGAGGCGCAGACCTGGGATGTGGATGCCGTTTCATCTGCAACATTTACCAGCGATGCCATTCGTGAAGCGGTCAGAGATTGCCTCGCGCAGGCGGCACTCCGATGAACCATTTGCGTTGCAAAGGATATTTTGCGGTGATAGAATGGGTGAGATGAAGGGCAAGTCAAAAAATCAGCCATAGCTGCTGTTTTAAGTGCTTTTCCAGCGAAGTGCCGCAGGCATTTCGCTGGAGATTCCATATATGGCTGTATGAACTCCCTTCCATGCGCAAAAGAATATCGCGAATCCTCCAAGCAAGGGTATATGTGTTTAGTATAAAATGTGTCACTCCCATTGACAAACCAAATCTACACGGTTATAATATACCAGTGGTATGTACTGCTGGTATATCAGGAGGCGTAGGAAATGGAACGAACGGAAACCCAAAGGAAGATCCTCGAAGTTGGGAAAAAAGAATTTCTGGAAAAAGGTTTTAAGGACGCATCTCTGAATAAAATCGTCGCGGAGGCAGGCTTCACGAAGGGTGCATTCTACGGCTACTACCCGGATAAGACCGCTCTGTTTGAAGACCTTGTGGGCGAGATCGCAAGCGAGCTGCTCACCCGCTTCAAGGCGGCACAGGATGATTATTTTGACCTCGTCCCGGAAGGGAGAGCAAAAGACAGTCTGGAGCTTTCCACCCAGCACCTGCATGAGCTTGTCGCGTTCATGTACGACCATTTCGACGAATTCAAGCTGATCCTCTGCCGGGCGGAGGGAACGGGCTATGCAGATTTCATCGAGGTGCTGGTAGAGCTGGAGGTCGATCGATCCGAAGAATACTACGCCCTCCTCAGAAAAAACGGCATGCTCTCCGGGAGCATGACTCGTCAGCTTCATCACATGATCACAAGGGCCTACTTTACGGCGGTGTGTGAAACCATCGTCCACGATATGCCGAGAGAGGAAGCCATGAAATACGTCGATGAACTGGCTATCTTTTTCCACTCCGGCTGGAGCGGACTTTTAAGGCTCGAATGAGCCTTAAAAAAATAACTGTTGGTTAGTTGCCTCTAACCGATGCGGCGCATCCTCCAACAAATCCATATATTTTAAGAAAGGACCACGGAATATGAGCAAACAGAAGAAAGAAAAGCAGCCGCCGGTGCTGGGCAGGCTGCTGGAATACGCCGGAGGGCATAAGTGGCTGTCCGTATTGGGCTGCGGGCTGTCCGGCGTTTCGGCGGCGGTCGGCATTTTCCCGTTCGTCTTTGTCTGGTACGCGGCCAGAGGCATTTTAACGCCGGGAGGCAGCGTTCCGGAAGGGCTTGCCCGCTACGGCTGGTATGCGCTGGCGGCGGCGCTTCTGAGCGCGGCGATCTATTTCGCCGGGCTCATGTGTACGCACCTTGCGGCCTTCCGGGTGGCGACGAATATGCGAAAGGCGGCGGTCGCCCATCTCGTTGACCTGCCGCTGGGGTACTTTAACGCCAATCTCACGGGGCGGCTGCGCAAGCAGATCGACGACAACGCGGCGCTGACAGAAACGCTCCTTGCCCACACCATCCCCGATGCGGTGGGCGGGATCGTAACGCCGATACTGGCGGTGGGGCTGATCTTCGTCTTTGACTGGCGCATGGGGCTTGCCTGCCTGATTCCCATGATTATTGGGCTTGTCTGCCTGATGAGTATGATGACCGGGACAGGCATGAAGTTCTTTGAGGAATACCAGCGGGCAGGAGAGCGCATTTCCGCCGAGGCCACAGAGTATGTCCGGGGCATCCCGGTGGTGAAGGTGTTCCAGCAGACGGTTTACTCCTTCAAGAGCTTTCATGCCGCCATCCTCAGCTACCGCGACCTTGCCAGCGGCTACGCCATGATGTGCCGTATGCCCTACACCCTGTTTACGGTGGTGCTGAACGCCATGTTCCTGCTTCTCATGCCTCTGGGGATGGTTCTCATCGGCGGCGCGGCGGACGGCTGGGCAGTGCTGGCCGATCTGGTGTTTTACATCTTCTTCGCGCCCCAGCTTGCCTTTATGATGGAGCGGCTGATGTACGCGGTCAACGCACAGATGGAGGCCGCCGAGGCAGTGAACAAGCTGGAGGCGATACTCCGGGAGTCGCCCCTTCCCGAGCCTGCGGCGGACAGCGGAAGCAAGCCTGCGGACAGCGGCATTTCCTTTGAAAACGTCACCTTTTCCTATGACGGCGCGGACAGGCCCGCGCTGACGAATGTGAGCTTCCATCTGCCGCAGGGGGAGGCGTGGGCACTGGTGGGCCCCTCCGGCGGCGGCAAGACCACCATCGCCCGGCTGATCCCGCGCTTTTTCGATGTGCAGGCAGGGGCAGTGCTCCTGGGCGGACGGGATGTGCGAAGCATCCCCACTGCGGAGCTGATGGAGCAGATCTCCTTCGTCTTTCAGGAGGTGAGGCTCTTCAAGAAAAGCATCCGCGACAACATCCGCGCCGCTCGGCCGGACGCCACCGAGGCGGAGATATTACACGCGGCACAGCTTGCCCAGTGCAGCGATATTCTGGAAAAGGCGCCGGGCGGGCTGGACGCTGTGATCGGTGCCAAGGGCGTGTACCTCTCCGGCGGTGAGATGCAGCGCATCGCGCTGGCGAGGGCGATCTTAAAGGACGCACCCATCGTGGTGTTGGATGAGGCCAGCTCCTTTGCAGACCCCGAGAACGAGGCGAAGATACAAAAGGCCTTCGAGGCGCTAATGAAGGGCAAGACCGTGCTGATGATCGCCCACCGCCTGTCCACGGTGCGGAACATGGACCGCATCCTCGTCATCCGGGACGGTGAGATCGCCGAGGAAGGAAGGCACGACGAGCTTCTTGAAAGGGGCGGCGTATACGCCGCTATGTGGGAGGAATACCAAAAGGCCGCGCAGTGGAAGGTAGGAGGTGCCGCATGATCGAACGCATCCGCAAAAAATACGCCATGACGGAGAAGGGCGCAAAAGACTATGTGTCCGCTGTGTTCTGGTCCGTACTGGTCAACATCAGCAAAATGCTGCCGGTGGGCGTGCTGGCCACGGCACTCTCCGGCATCGTAGAGGCACTGACAAACGGCACCGACCCAAGGGCGGGACTTACGCGCTTTCTGGCCACGGGCGTACTTGCCCTCGCCGCGCTCTTTGTGACCTTCCTGATCCAGTACAAGGCCCTATACGAAGCCACCTACCGGGAGAGTGCCAACCGACGCATCCGGCTGGCGGAGGTGCTGCGCCAGCTTCCGCTGTCCTTCTTCGGAAAACGTGACCTGACCGACCTGACCACCACCATCATGGGGGATACGGAGACGCTGGAAAAGGCATTCTCCCACTTTTACCCCGCCATGCACGGCGCGCTCATCTCCACGGCGCTGATTTCCGCAGGCATGCTGCTTTACGACTGGCGGATGGCGCTGGCTCTTTTGTGGGTGGTGCCTGCGTCGCTGCTGATGGTCTATCTCTCCCGGCGCATGGAAAAGCGGCATATAAAAAAGGGTCTCGTCACCCGCCGCGCAGCCACCGACGCCATGCAGGAGGTGCTGGAGTGCGCGCCGGAGATCAAGGCATGCAACCAAAAGGCGCGGTATATCGCCGACCTGAACCGCAGGCTGGATGAGGCGGAGCAGGACACCATCCAGGGCGAGCTGTTTACGGGCTCCGTGGTCACGGTGGCGCAATCCTTCTTAAAGCTGGGCATCGCCACCACCGTCCTTACGGGGGTAACGCTGATGAGCCGCGGCGGCTTGTCGCTGATCCCGTTTCTGATGTTCCTTATCGCCGCCACCCGGGTATATGACCCCATCGGCTCCATGTTTGCCAACATGGCCGCGGTTTTCGCCTGCGAGGTGCGCATCGAGCGTATGCAGGAGATCGAGAGCGAAAAGCGCATGACCGGACTGACCGAATACAATTCCGACGGCTACGACATCCGATTTGAGCATGTGACCTTTGCCTACCGGGAAAACGAGGACGTGCTAAGGGACGTTTCCTTTACGGCGAAGCAGGGGCAGGTGACGGCGCTGGTGGGCCCCTCCGGCGGCGGCAAATCCACGGCGGCCAAGCTGGCAGCCCGTTTCTGGGACCCGGCGGAGGGAACGGTGCGGCTGGGCGGTGTGGATGTGTCCACGGTGGACGGCGAGGCACTGCTGAAAAACTACGCTATCGTATTTCAGGATGTGGTGTTGTTTGCGGATACCGTGATGGAAAACATCCGCCTCGGCAAGCGGGACGCCACCGACGAGGAGGTGCTGGCGGCGGCGAAGGCGGCGCAGTGCGACGCCTTTGTATCCAGGCTGCCGGAC
>OJNO01000817.1_pt1 | contig 12371 bp, 10 predicted proteins | sample 1597761 | NCBI WGS metagenome assembly OJNO01 (sample SAMN00265071, study PRJEB22529) | human gut metagenome
ACAGTTAAATAAAATATTTAGAGATTATCCGGTTGCTTTTGCAGATGTAAGAGTAAATCAGTATATAGCATTATCTTGCAACAAAAATGTCCTGTCCTGTGCAGGGCATTTTTTGTTTTTCTTAAAATGTCTTGTTTCTTGCCAAACATGTCCAGATTGCCCTGTGCTATAGTAACGTTATCAAGAAAACGTGAGAAACGTAAAAAGAAATGGAGGATTTTTACAATGAGAAAGAAAGTCGTATCTGCAATTCTTTGTGCATCAAGGGTAGCTGGAATGGTAGTTATCCCGGGAGTAGCTGTTAAAGCGGATGATAAGAAACTGATCGGTGTTACAATGCCTACCAAAGACCTTCAGAGATGGAATCAGGATGGCGAGAACATGAAGAAAGAGCTGGAAGCAGCAGGCTACGAAGTAGACCTTCAGTATGCATCTAACGATGTAAGCACACAGGTTTCACAGCTTGAGAACCAGGTAGCCAACGGATGTGATCTTCTGGTTGTTGCATCTATCGACGGAAGCAGTCTTGGTGAGCCACTGAAACAGGCTAAAGAAGCAGGAATCCCGGTTATTTCCTATGACCGTCTGATCAAGTCTGACGCTGTTTCCTATTATATTTCTTTTGATAACTACACAGTAGGTACCCTTCAGGGACAGTACGTAGTAGATTCTCTGGATCTGGACAATGCTGGAGACAAGACATACAATATCGAGTTTACAGCTGGTGATCCTGCTGATAACAATGCCGGATACTTCTTCAACGGTGCATTTGATGTATTAAAACCATACATTGATGCAGGAACCTTAAATGTAGTTTCCGGACAGACTGATTTTGATTCTGTTGCAACACCTGCATGGGATACCCAGACAGCACTTGAAAGAATGCAGAACATTCTGGCATCCTACTATGCAGACGGAACACAGCTTGACGTAGCTCTTTGCTCCAACGACTCCACAGCACTTGGTGTAACACAGGCAATCGAGTCTGACTATGCTGGTGATAACACAGTTCTGATCACAGGACAGGATGGTGACGAAGCAAACCTTGCAAACATCGTTGATGGAAAACAGTCCATGACAGTTTACAAAGCAGTTGCCAATGAAGCAGTCGTAACACTTGACCTTGCAAAAGCAATGCTGGCTGGTGATACAATTGATGAGTCCCTGATTGAAAAATCTGGTTGGGATTTCGAGTGTGCATATGATACAGAATCCTATGAGACATCTGATGGAAATAAATGCCCATCCTTCCTTCTGGTTCCTACTGTTGTAACAAAAGACAACCTTCAGGAAGCACTGGTTGACCCAGGATACTACACAATGGACGATGACGGATATCTTCATCCGGCAAACTAATAAAGGCTGAACGAAAACGTCATACAAATCAAAAATAAAGTTTTAAATGTGGGCGGGGTGAAAAGCCCCGCCTGCTTTATGGGAAAGGGGGCGCCATTTTGGCTGACAATATTTTAGTAATGGAACACATTACGAAGGAATTCCCCGGTGTCAAAGCTTTGGATAACGTTAACCTTGAAGTTCAGCGTGGCGAGATTCATGCGCTGATCGGTGAGAACGGTGCGGGAAAGTCCACATTGATGAACGTATTAAGTGGTCAGTATCCATACGGCAGCTATACTGGAACGGTTACCTACGAGGGTGAAGAGTGTAAGTTTAAAAAGCTTAATGACAGCGAGGCAAAAGGTATCGTTATTATTCACCAGGAGCTTGCATTGATCCCACTGCTTTCCATCGGTGAAAACATGTTTCTCGGAAACGAGATCAAAAATAAAAGAGGAGCCATCGACTGGGATAAAACATACAGCGAGGCTGAGAAACACATGGCCCAGGTAGGTCTTCATGAATCTGCCCAGACCCTGATCAAAGATATCGGAACCGGCAAACAGCAGCTGGTAGAAATTGCGAAAGCTTTTTCAAAAGATGTTAAACTGCTCATCCTGGATGAGCCGACTTCATCCCTGAATGATGAAGATGCAAAGATGCTTCTGGACCTGCTTATGGAATTTAAGAAACAGGGACTGACATCTATTATTATCACACACAAACTGAATGAGATCATTTACTGTGCAGACCGTTGTACCATTCTTCGAGACGGAAGCACAATCGAGACACTTACAAAAGGCGTGGATGACTTAAGCGAGGACAGGATCATCAAAGGAATGGTTGGACGTCCTATGGAAGATCGTTATCCGAAACGTGAGCACAATGTAAGTAAAGAAGTGATGCTGGAGGTAAAGAACTGGACGGTTCATCATCCTCTGTATCCGGAAAAAATAGTAGACGACAATATTTCCTTTAAAGTACATAAAGGTGAGGTTGTTGGTTTCTCAGGACTGCAAGGTGCAGGCCGTACAGAACTGGCAATGTCCATCTTCGGTAAGAGCTATGGAAGTGCAATTTCCGGAGAATTGTACATAAAGGGTGAAAAAGTAGATTTGAAAGATCCTCGTGCAGCCATCCAGCATGGTCTTGCATATGTAACTGAGGACCGTAAGACAAACGGACTGATCCTTGATGAGTCCATTCGTTTCAATACAACTCTTGCCCGTCTGAACAAAGTCTGTGATAATGGAATTATCAACACGGACCTTGAGGTACAGCTGGCGGAGCAGATGACAAAAGAAATGGGAACGAAAACACCTTCCAATGAACAGCGTATTGGTAACCTGTCTGGTGGTAACCAGCAGAAAGCCCTCCTTGGAAAGTGGATGTTTACAGAACCGGATATTTTGATTCTGGATGAGCCTACCCGTGGTATCGATGTAGGTGCAAAATATGATATTTACTGTCTGATCAATCAGATGGTAGAACAGGGAAAATCTGTAATCATGATTTCCTCTGAAATGCCTGAAATCCTTGGTATGTGCGACCGGGTTTACATTATGAATGAAGGTAAGATGGCCGGTGAACTGGATGCAAAGGAAGCAACCCAGGAAGGCATCATGGCACATATCATGCAGAATCAGAAGAAATAATGAAAGGGGAAAACACTATGAATTCCAAAATCAAGGATTTTTTAAGAAAATATACGATGGTCATTGCGCTTGTAATCGTATTTATCCTGTTCTGTGCTCTGACTGATGGACGACTTCTTTTTGCACAGAACATGTCAAACCTTATGCTCCAGAACGGATACGTCCTGGTTCTTGCATGTGGTATGTTGCTCTGTATCTTAACTGGTGGTAACATCGATCTTTCTGTTGGATCTGTTATCTGTTTTGTAGGTGGTGTTGCCGCTGTCCTGATTGGCAGCAAGGGCTTCAATCCATTTATCACCATTCTCCTTTGCCTGGTAATCGGTCTTCTGGTTGGTGTATGGCAGGGCTACTGGATTGGTTATAAGAGAATTCCTCCATTTATCACAACACTTGCCGGCATGTTCATTTTCCGTGGATTTGGACGTCTGGTACTGGATAATAAGACAGTATCTATCCAGAACAAATCTTTCCTGAATGTATTTACATCCTACATTAACATTCCGGGACTTGATGATGGAAAGAAATATTCAGCACTGATCGTTGGTGTTCTGATCGCATGCTACATTATTTTCTCTACCATGCGTTCCAGAGCAAACAAAGCGAAAAAAGGTTATCGCCAGAATACAGCAGCTTCTGATTACAGCAGAGCAGCCGTGATTGCAGTTGTTATTCTGTGGTATTGCTACAAATTGTATCAGTACAAAGGTATCTCCGTAATGCTTGTATGGGTAGTTGCAATCTGCATGATCTACAACTTCATCACATCCAAGACAGCGTTTGGACGTTACTTTTACGCAATCGGCGGTAACGAGAAAGCAACACAGCTTTCCGGTATCGATACAAATAAGGTTTATTTCATTGCATATGCAAACATGGGCTTACTTGCTGGTCTTGCCGGTCTTCTCTGCGCAGCACGTGTAGGTTCTGTAAATGGTAGTACAGGTACATCCTTCGAGATGGATGCAATCGGTTCCTGTTTCATCGGTGGTGCTTCTGCATACGGTGGAAGTGGTACTGTAGGCGGTGTTGTAATCGGTGCTCTTCTCCTTGGTGTTATCAACATGGGTATGTCAATCATGGGTATCGGTGATTCCTGGCAGTATGTTGTAAAAGGTGCCGTACTTCTGATCGCAGTTGTATTTGATGTTATCTCTAATAGAAAATCCAACTAAATAATTGCCAAAAAACTGCTGAGAGTGCAGTAAACAGTAATCAGAAAGGAGCTGTTGCAGAAATGCAATGGCTTCTTTTGCATATAGCATGCAAATATGGTAAACTGTAGATGTTTGAAAGCATATTTATTTTATAATAAAATGGCGGTTTGCCTACAGGCAAAAGCGCGGGCAATAAAGGAACTTATTAATTATGAAAAAATCCACATTGACTGTTTTTTTTATTATAGTAGGCTGTATGTTATTTCTCTCTGGAATCTGGATTTATTTCCAGAAAAAACTGGATCAGGTGGATCTTGGTGAAGGCGAGGGTGCATCCAGCTACGCAAAACATTATCTGATGATAGCAGGAGCGGAAAATACCCTGATGTGGGATTCTATCTATGAAAGCGCCAGCCAGGCGGCAAAGGATGCAGATGCTTATCTGGAATTGATCGAGCCCGGGCACGATTCCAATTATAGTCAGGCGGACTATCTGCGTATTGGAATTGCCTCCCAGGTGGACGGGATCATTCTGGAAGCTGATGGAAGCGATGAAGAGCAGGAACTGATCCAGGAGGCCTCAGATGCGGATATTCCAGTAGTTACGGTGCTGACAGATGATTCCTCCAGTGCCAGAATCAGCTTTGTTGGACTGAATAGTTATCAGCTGGGAAATGCTTACACGGAACAGATCCTTGGACTTTTAAAGGAACATGAGAATACGCAGGTCCTTCTTTTGGCAAATTCCCAGTCCAAGACACAGGAGACCAATCTGATCTATTACCAGATTAAAAAAGAACTGGAGAAAAAAAAGAAGGATTATCAGACCGTAACGATTTCAGAATACAACATTGACAGCAGCTCTGGCTTTGATACAGAGGAATTTGTCCGGGATATTTTTGTAAGCGAGGAGAACCTGCCAGATGTGCTGGTGTGCATGGACGAGGTTGTGACAGAGTGCGTTTACCAGGCTCTGGTTGACTATAACCAGGTTGGAAATGTGGATGTAGTTGGTTTTTATTATTCCGATGTAATTCTGGATGGTATCAGCAAAGGGATTATTTCTTCAGCTATCGCTCTGGATATGGATGAAATCGGAAGATACAGCGTGAATGCCCTGGAAGAGTTTTCCTCCTTGGGACATACCAGCAACTATTACAGTGTGGGTCAGCATGTGATCACCAGAAGCAATGTTGGTGCTTACAGAACGGAGGGGAATTAAATGAGAGAGAGAAAAGGAAGCCTTTCCGTCCAGAATTCCATACAGACAAGATTAAGCTTTGTTATGGCCCTTGTCATGGTGTTTGTAGTATGCATCAATTTTTTTATCTTTGAACAGATCCATACCGGTGTAGACCGGATTGATGCTGTTTTTTCCAGCAATGCAGCGATTAATGATCTCTCGGATACCTTAAACAAGCTGGAAGGAACGGTTTACGAATATCTGAATATAAAGGGAACCAAGGCTCTGGAAAATTACTATCGCTATGAGCAGGATTACCGGGAGCTTCTGGATAAGCTGAATGACCGGAATGTGGACAATGAAGTAAAAATGCTGGAAAAAAATATACGCAGAATGTCAGAAAGCTATCTGAATCAGACCAGCGAGACTGTTCAGGCCAAGCGAGGCAGAAATATTGAGAAGTACAAGGCTTCTTATGAAAAAGAACTGCAGCTTTATGAATATATCAATTCTTATATTTACAAGCTGAATAATCTGCGCTTCCGGATGAATTCCTCCAATTACCAGCTCCTGCTTTCTTCTATGGATGTACTGTATCGGCTGGCACTGGTGGTTATTTTCATTGTGGCGGCAGTAGGCGTGGCCATTATCATTCTGTTTGTGCAATCCATGATCCGGCCGCTGACCCAGCTTTCCAGTACTGCTCATGAGGTTGCCCTGGGAAATCTGAATGTGCCAATTCTGCCTGTTGTCTGCGAGGATGAGGTTGGCGTGGTAACACGGAGCTTTAATCAGATGCTGGACAGCATACGCATTCATATTAAACAACAGCGTGAAAGTATAGAGAAGCAGGCTCAGATGAAGGAGAGGGAGCTTCTTATGGAGACCCATCTGAAGGAAGCACAGCTGAAGTATCTTCAGGCTCAGATCAATCCTCATTTCCTGTTTAACTGTCTGAATGCTGGTGCCCAGCTTGCCATGCTGGAGGATGCAGAGCGTACTGGTGTTTTTCTGGAAAAGATGGCAGACTTTTTTCGATATAATGTACGGAAAATGGAGGATGACGCACTTCTCTGGGAAGAGGTGGATGCAGTTGACAATTATATTTATATTTTAAATGTCCGATTTGCCGGAGATATCAATTATGAAAAAGATGTGGATGAGGGAATCGGGAATTTCAGGATTCCAAGTATGATTTTGCAGCCTCTGGTGGAAAATGCAGTGCAACATGGAATCCACGACTGTATGGAAACTGGAAAAATCAGAATGTCTATTCACAAGGATGGAGATGATCTGGAAATCACAGTCAGTGATAATGGCGCCGGAATGACACAGGAGATGATTCAATCCGTTATGGCAGGGAAAGCACGAAATAATGGAGAGGACCGTTATTCTACAGGTATAGCAGTAGGAAATGTAATTGACAGATTGGAACTGTATTATAAACAAAAAGGTCTTCTTACCATAGAAAGTGATGGTCTGGGACTTGGAACCAGTGTGCATATCACCTTACCGGTGGAGGTTGAAGGTACCAGTGAATGAGTAAAAAGTGATAGCACGGAGTATGCTGCAATGAGCAGTGAACAGAGGCTGAATAAAGGGGAGCAAAAAAATGTACCGTATTCTGATAGCAGATGATGAAGGACTTATGCTGGAGGCTTTTAAAGGAGTGATTCTGGCTGAATTCGGAGATAAATGCAGTGTGGAAACTGCGAAAACAGGAAGGGCGGTAATCGAGAAGGCGGAGACCTTTCACCCGGATATTGTGTTTATGGATATTCACATGCCTGGAATTAACGGAATCCAGGCCATGCGGGAAATCCGGAAGTTCAACAATTCCGCCTTGTTTTATGTAGTTTCTGCATATGACAAATTTGATTACGCCAAAGAAGCCATCAATCTTGGTGTGGAACAGTATCTTACGAAACCGATTTCGAAAAGTAAGATTATTTCTGTGGTGGAAGAAGCGACAGCAAAGGTGGATAAGGTGCGTGATCAGAGAAGTAATCTGTTGAAAATCCAGGAAAAGCTGGAGACAGTTATCCCGGTTGTGGAATCTGGTTATGTAAATTCTCTTCTTTTCCAGAAAGAGATGGCAGCAGCAGATTATTACCAGCAGCTTCTTGATATTGAATACAGCCAGGGTTATGTTATGGTGGTGCAGTTTGGACAAAGCTATGAAAATGGAAGACTGGTAAGCCCGGTTGGAATGAATGTGAAAGCCCAGAGCTTTTATCCGGAATTCCGGGATGTGGTGAAGTCTGCTTTTCCTTGTGTGGTTGGAAATATTATGTCCAACCGTATCCCTGTGGTAGTGCCTTGTGAAATTTTCCAGAATCCTTATGAAGACCGTATTGATCTGGTGGAAAAGGCAAGAGAGCTGGTGGCAAGATTGGAGGGCAGACTGGATGCAAAATTCCGTGTGGGAATTGGAAGAGTATGGGAAATGGAAGAGCTTGAGAGATCTTACCGTGAAGCACTCCGGGCATTAAACGGAAGCCTGAGCCGGGTAATTCATATAGAGGATCTTTCCCAGAATGGTGTCTATGACGAGGCTTTTCCCGGCAATGATGAGAAGCGGATGTTCCGCTGCCTTGAGGAAGGAAATGAAGAGGGTATGCTCCAGGAGGTGAACTTCTTCTGTGACTGGATGGTGGAGCATTATTCACAGGATATGAATAATATCCGCCTGAAAATACTGGAGTTTATTATCTGGGGAGAGAAGATTGCTTTTGAAAGCGGCGCGATCAATTATGGATTTAGTTACCGCAGAGACTATTTGGATACTGCCATGTCGCTTTCTACTTATGAGGATCTTCGTAAATGGTTTCAGGAAAAGATGGTAAATGTATGCCGGGCAATCCGGGATCAGAAGGAAGATCAGTCCAATTCCGCGGTAAAGAAGGCCATGCTTTATATTCAGGAAAATTACAGCAGGGATATTTCTCTGGATGATGTATCCAGCCAGGTGAATATCAGTCCTTATTATTTCAGCAAGATTTTTAAGGAGGAGACTGGGGAGAATTTTATTGAGTATCTGACCAGAGTCCGGATCGATAAAGCCAAAGAGCTTCTGGTGGATGCAAATGTGAGCGTAAAGGAAGCGGGAATTCAGAGCGGCTATTCGGATCCCAATTATTTCAGCAGGATTTTTAAGAAGCAGATGGATATGACTCCAAGTGAGTATAAAGCGAGGTATGGAAAATGAGAAAGTGTCGTTGGCTGCTCTTGTCGTTGGCTTTGCTCCTGGCAGCTGCATTGGCAGCAGGTTGCGGAGGTAAGCCTCAGGAGCCGCAGAAGGAAGAAGCAAAAGAGGAAGATAAGCTGCAGATCGGGCTTAGCTTTGACTCTTTTGTAATTGAGAGATGGCTGCGGGATCGGGATATGTTTGTTTCTACTGCCCAGAGCCTTGGGGCAGAAGTGAATGTGCAGGTAGCCGGAGGCGTTGTGGAAGAGCAGATTTCCCAGATAGAGTATTTCATTAAGAAAAAGATGGATGTGATCGTGGTGATCCCTATTGATGGAAATGCTCTGTATGATGTGCTGAAGGAAGCCCGGGAAATGGGGATTTATATAATCTGCTATGACCGCATTGTGGAAAATGTTAATGCAGATCTGTATATTACCATTGATAATGAAAAGGTTGGAACCCTTATGGGAGAGGCGCTGATCCAGGCTTGTCCGGAGGGAGGAAATATTTTTGCCATCAATGGATCTCCTACAGACAGAAATGTGGATGAAGTTGTGAGGGGGTTCAATAAAGCCATTGAAGGCAGTAATCTGAATGTGGTTTATACGGAATATTGCGATAACTGGATGGCAGAGCTGGCCGGAAATTATGTGACTCAGGGGTTGGAAGTTACAAAAGATATTGTAGGAGTGATGTGCGGAAATGATGATCTGGCAAGTCAGGCAGTGAAGGTATTGTCGGAGAACCGGTTGGCAGGGAAGGTTGCTGTGGTGGCTCAGGATGCGGATCTGGCAGCTTGTCAGAGGATTGTGGAAGGTACACAGGAAATGACCGTCTATAAGCCTATTGAACAGGAAGCGAATACGGCGGCCGAGTTCGCAGTGGCGCTTGGCAAAGGAGAGGATATTACTTCCGGAGAAGGGGAATACAAGGCAGTAGAAACCTTCAATGACGGGACATATGACATTCCTTATTATAAAATCGATCCAATTGCGGTGACAGCGGAAAATATGGATAAGGTGATCATTGATGGGGGATTTCATACGAGAGAGGATGTTTATTTGAATATTCGATAAGGAAAGGTGCTTCAAAGCGGACGCAGTGCGGACGAAATAACAAAAAGACTAGTTCTTCAGGCAGCTACATGAAGAACCAGTCTTTTTGTATGGGGAAAAGAACTTTTTTATGAATATACTCTGTCGATTTGGATCACGGCACAATAGTTGCCATCGTCCATATTGCGGATGCGCTCTTTGAGGAGATTGGTGATCTCCACGTTGGTGAGTTTGCATTCGAAAGGAACCGCTACGTCGAAGATCAGGTTTGTGTGGGTAGGACCTTCTACTATGCGAAAATCGTGAATGGAAAGACGGCGGTCCAGATTGCGGGTGATTTCTTCAATCTGGCTGCGCATTTCATTGACCTCCTTGTTGTCTGTAACAATGGGATCAATGTGGATGGTGGCAGAACAATTCAGTTTGTCCTGAAGCTCATGCTCAATGTTGTCAATCTCATCGTGGATGATCAGCAGATCTCCGTGGGCGGGAACCTCAGCGTGGAGGGAAAGAATCAGTCTGCCTGGACCGTAGTCATGGACAATCAGGTCATGCATGCCGTGGACAAGGGGATGGGCAAGAACGATCTCTTCGATTTCCTCTACTAAATTTTTCTCCGGGGCTTGTCCGAGAAGGGGATCAATGGTATCCTTCATTGTAGTGGTTCCGGTATAGAAGATAAAAATGCCCACCAGGACACCGAACCATCCGTCCAGCACCAGTCCGGTAAGCTGACTGATGATAGTTGCCAGAAGAACCAGACTGGTGGAAACTGTGTCACTTAAACTGTCTCCGGCTGTAGCCTGCATGGCAGTACTGTCGATTTTGTGACCGATAGTGCGGTTATAGTAGTACATATATATTTTTACCAGAATAGATGCAATAAGGACAGCAATAATAACCGGGCTGCATTCAATGGGCTCCGGGGTGCGGATCTTGTCAATGGAGGAGCGGATCAGCTCGAAGCCCATGATCAGAATCGCAACTGAGACAAGAAGTCCGGAGATATATTCCATGCGTCCATGTCCAAAGGGATGCTCTGTATCCGGTTTTTGTCCGGAGAGCTTGAAGCCCACCAGAGTGATCACAGAGGAGCCTGCATCCGATAAGTTGTTGAAGGCATCCGCCGTGATGGCAATAGAGCCGCTTAGGATTCCGGCAAGCCATTTTCCTATAAAAAGAAAAATGTTCAAGGCAATTCCAACAGCTCCGCAGAGCATGCCATAAGACTGGCGAACCTTGGGGGAGCTGTAGTCTTTGTAATCTTTGATGAAAAAACGGGATAAAAATGTTATCATAAAAACTTCACCTCAAATATAAGAAGAAAAGGAACTGTTCAGTTCTTTTACAGTTACGCGCTTTGTGATGCACAGAAAGGTGAACCTTTCTGCGGTATTCCCACAGCTGCCACCTGGGGCTTTCATAGTGAAAATGTTCCGCGGAATAGTACTTGCTGAATAGTTACCTGAAAAAATAAAATAGTTACTGTGTATCCTGTGGATAAATTCTTTCTAATATAGCACATTGCGGAGAAAAATACCAGAGAAAATTTATAAAATGTCTGATTAAAGTGTGGATAAATCGTTGTTCTAAAAGACACTTGTTGTGGATGGGCGTGTATAAGGTGGAGACAGCAAGCAGGCTTTGTGGAAAAGCTGATCAGCAATCCAGGAAGAATGTGGAAAACTTTTTGAAAAAAAGATGGAAATATGGGGAAAAAGTGGTTGACAGAAACGGAGGCTTATAATATAATAACTCAATGTGACGTAGTGCGAGATACTTTAGCCAATAGCCCCGGCGACGGTATTTATCAGCGGTTTCGGACATTTCCGCAGTAATTGCACCATCGTTTCCATATTACTAACATATGCGAGAATTCGCATTTATACAAACAATCGTTGATAAATAACAGGAGGTAAAACCATGCAGACTTATATGGCTAATCCAGATAAAATCGAAAGAAAATGGTATGTAGTTGACGCTGATGGATGTACTCTTGGCCGTCTGGCATCCGGAGTAGCAAGCGTTTTAAGAGGAAAAAATAAACCACAGTTTACACCACACGTAGACACAGGTGATTATGTAATCATCGTAAACGCTGACAAGATCAAAGTTACAGGTAAGAAATTAGAGCAGAAAATCTACTACAATCACTCCGATTATGTAGGTGGAATGAGAGAAACCACATTAAAAGAAATGTTAGCAAAGAAACCTGAGAGAGTTATCGAGCTCGCAGTTAAAGGTATGCTTCCAAAAGGACCTTTAGGAAGAAGCATGTACACAAAACTTTTCGTATATGCAGGACCGGAACACAAACATGAAGCTCAGAAACCAGAAGCTTTAACATTTTAATTAGGAGGTAGAAAACATTGGCTAGCGCAAAATTCTACGGAACAGGAAGAAGAAAAAAATCAATCGCAAGAGTTTATCTTGTACCTGGAACCGGTAAGATCACAATCAATAAAAGAGATATCGATGAATATTTTGGATTAGATACACTGAAAGTTATCGTTCGTCAGCCTTTAGCTGCAACAGAAACAGAAGGCAAATTTGACGTATTAGTTAACGTTCATGGCGGTGGATACACAGGACAGGCTGGTGCCATCAGACATGGTGTTGCAAGAGCCCTTCTTCAGGCAGACAACGACTACAGACCAGTTCTGAAAGCTGCTGGATTCTTAACTCGTGACCCACGTATGAAAGAACGTAAGAAGTACGGTCTCAAAGCAGCTCGTCGCGCTCCGCAGTTCAGCAAGCGATAATCGACTGCTCAGACTATATCAAAATGGTTCA
>OJNO01000822.1_pt1 | contig 12318 bp, 8 predicted proteins | sample 1597761 | NCBI WGS metagenome assembly OJNO01 (sample SAMN00265071, study PRJEB22529) | human gut metagenome
CTGAATTCCAGGTCGATACCTGCTCTGCCGTAAGGGCGAACCTTTTTTCCCTGCCAGAGATATTCCAGCAGATAGTTGCTCTGATTCTTGATGTTGGCAGCCAGGTCGTTTACTTCCTGGTTAGCTCCTGCCCAGTTGATACCACCACCTACGAAGGCAGTAGCGTTGAACACGCGGTTCGGGTTCCAGCCACAGAAGAGGTTAGAGAGGTTGAACATAAAGTCCACACCCGGAGCTACATATTTCCATTTGTAGCTGGCGGTATACGGAGTACCGTCCTTGGTAGCCTTGTATCCGTTCCATCCGCCCTTGCTCCAGATACCATTAATCTGACCACGGAGTCCGAAAACAGGAGAGAACTGGTAGCCGATGGCACCCTGGAAGTTAGGAGAAAGCAGGTCTGAGAAGCTTGCCTCACCCACAGTATATTGCCCACCAGCCTGAATATCCAGAAACCAGTGACGCTTAAACTGATATTCGTTTCCATCCTTGTCTGTGTAGGATGCTTGCGCCATAGCGGCTGTAGAGCCGATGGCTAACAAAGAAGCTGCATATAAACACTTAATAGATTTCATCATAATTTAATTGTTTTGTTATTGATTCACTCCTTTGACAAACAAACTTATGTATTTGTTTGAAGCATTTGAATTAACTACAATTTCTTTATTAAAACTCCTGATAACAGATCCTTTCCCATCATAAGTGATGATGATAGATCCTTTTTTGCCTGGCATGATGGGAGTTTTACTGAAACTAGCTTCAATACAGCCGCAATAACCATGTACATCATGGAGTATTAATGGAGATTTTCCTATATTTTGAAAATCGAACCTAACCTTCTGCAGTTTTTTTGAGTCAACCTTGCCGAAATCATGTTCATATTTCAGAAACTTTATTTTCGACTTTTCAGAATCGGGCAGTTTATCATATTTGTATTCAGCCTCCATCCGTTCTCCAGGAGTCAGTTCTTTTTTCTTTTCGGAGCAACTGGCTGTGAATATAGCACAGCACATAAGAAAGAACAGAACTTTCTTACTCATTATAAGTTATCTTGATGGCAGCTCTACCTTCATTCATATCAGTTTCCTGACGATAAAGTGCTCCGTCTCTCAGATAATAATAGGCAGGATCACCATTCCATTTTATAGTGGCAAATGGACGCTTGTGATCATCTCCATCACTCCAGGTGATTTGCTCTTTCTTCTCATTACCGGCAAACTGAAGTGTACCGGTATAATCTTCGTTCAGAACGAACTTGTTCTCAAATTCGTCAGTAAAAGAGCCTGCAAAACCATGGTTCTCTTGCTTACTGCCTCCACCGCATGACATGAAGACGAATGTAACTGCCAGACATATAAAAACTAAAAATCTTTTCATTTTTTCTGTTTTTGTTTTAAAAAAGGGTGCCCTCTGAGGAAGACACCCTTAATTTTATGTTATCTTGAGATATACTTACTTCTTTCTGGCATTAGCCTGAATAGTTGTAGCAACATTAACCTTGATAGGATCTGTTACAATCTCACCCCAACCATACTTAACCTTAACAGGGATGTACAAGTTGAATGCATTCTGAACACCTGCACCATTGTTACGGTAAGTGATGAAGCCATACTTAGAGTTAGCACCTCCCATTTCACGAACATTGCTCTGGGCAAGAACGATAGTTGCAGGTACATCCTGAAGTTCACCATTCAAATCACACTTAGCCTCATCGATAAGAGCCTCAACTGTGAATGGACCATAGAAGTCCCAATATGTCTTATGATCCTTGAAGAGACGGTTCTTTCCGGTCTTAGCATCAATACGCCAATCAGATGGAGAAATCAAATCCTCGATTGTGATGAATGAACCCTTCTCACCGAAGTCAACACCATCAATGAAGTTGTCATTTGCATTTGTTGTAATATTGATTGGACGGATGAAGTTAGCCTGGAAGTGATCCTTTCCATCAAATGTAATAGAAACTTCCTTGGTTGGTTCGCCACAAACATTTGCCTTTGCACCAATGAAAGTGTACAACTTATTTGTGTTCAACAAGTACTTAGCGAGATCACTCTCCTTATTCAATTCGATAGAGTTCTTACGCTTAACATCATAAACACCTGTTGTTTCTGTATTATTAATTGTAGCAATCTTCTCATTTGTATAAGTTACGTCACCTACCTTAGCAGAAGCATGCAACTCAAGACCATTTGCACTTACAGTGAATGTAACCTTTGTACCGTTGATATCCTTGATAGCTGCAACACCATCTTTACCAGTACAGAAGAAATACTGGAGATTAGTAATGCTTTCATCGAGATACAACTGACCATCCTTATTATAGAATGGAGCATTCAAATCACTTACGAACAAGCACTTATTTGCAGCAGTCTCGTTTTCATTAGGAGTCTGTACATTCAGCTTAGCATACTCCTTAGTGGTGTTCCAATACTCAGCGTAGTAGTGAGCATTTTCACCAGCAGGAACCTCGCCCTTAGTCTTCCAAACATTGTATGTCTTCTTGACGCCCTTAATCTTAGACTTCAAAACTACGACTACAGAGTCTGTTGCATTTGTTGCAGCGTTCTTGAATACGATTTCGTTAGAAACCTCTTCACCTGCATGCTTCCACAAATCTTCATTCTTAATCGTCCAAGTATACAAATAGGTCATTCCACCTTCTGCATCGGTCTCTGGCTTAACTTCTACAGTACCTACATCGGCCTTAACATGGGTGCAATCGGTAAAGACTGGATAAGCTTTATGGAACTCATTCTTACTCATACCAAGTTTGTTATACAACTGAACGTTAATCTGCTCAACAGTCGTTGTAGACGCTCCATCCTGACGACAAACGAATTTGAATTCGTCAACAGTCAATGGAATAGGATCCTTAGCTGGTTTAATCTCACTTGGCTTAACAATCTTGATCTTTACGTAAGCAACCCGAACTACATTGCTGCCATTCATCAAGCTTACACGTACGATAGGTGTACGGTCGATAGCTGCTTCACCTGTGGTAGTAAATACCTTAGGAGTTACGATACCATTCTCAGTAACTGTTACGAAGTCCTTCTGGTCTGTCTTGTTTGTACCAAGTTTATAGTCCTTCACAACCTCGTACTTAATGCTCATACCCAGTGGAGTAAGATTCTTCACAACAGAGCAACCTGTAGAACTCTTCTGGTGAACACCTACGAATGTAGACAAGTCGAGCTTACCATTGTAAGCAACTACAGTATCAACAACTTCCTTCTTCTGAGCATCTTCGCTCCAAACAAGGTAGTCCTTAACCTTAGCACCAGCCTCGGTATCCTTAACACTGATACCAACTGTACCACGACGATAGTGATAATCCTCTGGAGTAGACCTGTTAATCTTTTCTACATCAGCGAGGTACAATGGATCCATATCTTTCTTGTAGATAGTGGTATAGTCGGATGTCACCGTTTCACCATTCTTTCTCTGAGCCTGCAAAGCTACGGTTGTAATGTTTTCTGCTGTAGCTGGAGTACCAGTTACATTAACTTTAACCTTCAAGATACCATCCTTGAACTCAACAAATTCAGGCTTTGCTGCGAAATCATCAGAAGCTTTAGCTCGAGATGGGATTCGATCTTTGATAAACTCGCCATTAGCCTCAAGTGCAAATATCAAGTTCTTCAACTGCTCTTCAGAAGCATTGGCAGGATTCACGTGATAGTAAGCGTATGTCTCAGGGTTGACAACCTTTGTAGCACCTTCTGTCCATTTCTCAGTCTTAGTGTCCTTAGTTGCACCAGCACTCAATGCCTTGTACTCAAACGAAGAGATGCGGATGGCAGGAACGCCATCAACGTAAGCACGAGAGTCACCATCCTTCATGAATACGATACCACGGAGATTACTGCTCAAAGAGATAGTATACTCACCATAAGTACCATCAGACTTGAGTACGTGACCCAACTTCAAGTCTTCCTCGCCCATAACTGCTGTGATAGCATCATTAGAAGCTGTCTTCCACATAATATTGGTCTTGGTTTCTGTATTGCCATCAACCTTGTAGAAATAGCCATCTTCCTTTGGCAAGTAGTAAGCACCGTCCTTACCAGCAGTTCCAGCACCCGGTGTACCAGGATCACCCTTGTCGCCCTTAGCATTCAAGCCTGTGTTTACATCATCAATGTACCAAACTCCCTCAACGATTTTAACAACTGAGCCAGCCTTACCATCCTTACCATTTGTAATGTCATAAGTTTTACCATTGCTCAATTTGACTGTAATACCATTGTCGTTCTTTACTACATCTGTGAGAATACTACCAGCTGTAATCTGAGAATTGATTTCATCAATGGTCTTCTTCAATTGGTCAATCTGACTCTGCAAACCGCTGATGTCATCGTCGTAATCTTTACAAGAAGTAAATGTGCTTACCGAGGCAATTGTCAATGCACCCATAAGCAGCGCGCTAAAATACTTTCTTTTCATACGGTAATAATTTATAAAGTTATACGATTTTCCTAGCCTTCCGGCAGGAAGTTATTAATTAATTCTCTATATCGAATTAAGAGTTCCGTTTGATGAAAAGAGTCTGCACTCTTAGAAAAGTTATTTTTTCAGTTTTCAAAGGTCCTCTTAGAAAAGTTATTTTTTATCGTTCTTAAATATTGTGGCTTTTTATCGCCACTCAGTTCTTATTGTTTTTATCATATCTCCAGCCGGGAGATTTTTCATGCTGCAAATTTAAGTATATTTTTCGAAACTTGCAAGTTTTTGGGCACTTTTTTTCAAAAAAAGGCTATTTTTCTTATGTTTTTTATAAAATAGCCCCCATATTGGGCTTCTAACCTGTCCATTTACCCTGTTTTCCTCCATTTTGCCGATATAAAACCTACACCTTAATTATATATGGGGGAGATTGGCGGTCCTACACCTTATTATATATAGGGGCCATCTAGATACGAATGTATGAGTATCTACCAGGAATGTTGTTTTCTGCAGATTACCGAAAAAAGTCCTTTTTTCTTTGGTATTATTCCCAAATAGTTGTATCTTTGCACAAAATTATAAATAACACTGGAGATATGAAGCAAGATACTAAAAGATAAGCCCCCCCATCCGGCTTGAGAAAGAAGGATGGGGGATTTCTGTATTTTATACTGCTATTCCATTACGCATTATATCATCATATAAGGGTGATGGTTTGCATTCTTCAATCAACACCGGTTCTATAGATGCATCTATATTAAGGGTGGCAAGCCATAATGAAGATGTAGTGTCCAGCCAGTCGCCATTAAGCTTAGGTATAACTACTGCTACATCAATATCACTATCTTTTCTTGCTTCATTTCTACTACAAGAACCATACAGATATACTTTCGCATTAGCAAGCAATGGAAGTATTGCTTCCTTGTAGCATTTTACTATCATTAAAGCATGTTCTCTATCCATTGTTTTAAAACTTTTGTTTTATTTATTAATGTTCTGCAATATTCTGGAGTCAATTTCTTCGCTAGCTCATCTTTGTAGGATTATTGCCATACTGTTCTTGTTTTTGTGCAAAAATAAACCAAATAATTAAGATTACCAAATTTTTAGTGTTAAAAAGATTTTTTAGAATAAAAAATCCGTAGCACCGGATATGCCCTTTCCTCCGTTAGGCGTTCTGGCGGATCGCCTAACAGACTAGCGAATCGTATTATACCAAGCCGCCTCATTCTGATAACTCAAGTGCTTCATTCTGATAACTCAAGTGCTTCATTCAGCTAACAGAGCTACTTCGTTCAGCCAACGCAGCCATATTATTCAGCCAACGCAGTCGAATCTTTAACCCAACGAAATCGAATCTTCCGCCCAGCGCAGTCGTATCTTTAACCCAACGCAGTCATATCTATCGACTCAATGAAGCGTATAAACCTGTTAAATGACGTACATGATTTCATCAGCTTACTTAAACTGGTTGGAGTCCCTACACCTTATCATATATACTGGCATTGAGATGTGAATATCGGAAAAAGCTTTGGGTAATCCAGAGATTAATCGTAACTTTGTTGGCTGTTTACTAATTTGTTATACAACAAAGCACTTCATTCAACATAATATTCACATAAAAATGATACTAAGAATAGAAATTCCACAGGAACTTATTCGGCAAGATGCAGAAATCGTCATCAAAGTAAGCAACAGAAACAACGCATTGGGATATGTCATAGAGAATGGTAGCAAACATGATGCGCAGCAAATAGCCAAAGAAGACATGAATGGCGATCCGACGCTGGGCGAATATGTCAGGGAACTCACCCAGCGACTCTACAAGAATGGCAAATACCGGTCTGCCGATATATATATGTGCACCTTGCGCAGTTTCATGAAATTCCGGAAAGAGAAAGACCTGCTGATTAGCCAACTCGACAGCCTCATCATGGAAGATTACGAGAGTTATCTGAGAAAGAACGGTCTCACGCTGAACACCATCTCTTTTTACATGAAGCGTCTACGAGCTATCTACAACAAAGCCCTGGAGCAATATGGGCTGAAAGACCGCAAACCCTTCGCCCACTCTTTCACCAAGAACACCCCGACTGCCAAAAGAGCACTTACAGCGGAAAACATCCACCAGATAGTCGCTGCAACAACCATCACCGAGGAGGAAGCACTGGCGAGAGATCTCTTCCTCTTCAGTTTCTATACTCGAGGCATGTCGTTCGTAGATATCGCCTTTCTTGAAAAAGGAAGCCTTAAGGACGGGCAACTTATATACAAGAGGAAGAAAACGGGTAAAGAACTGAGAGTAGCATGGCGCCCCTGCATGCAAGAGATTGCAGACCGCCACCCTTCACTCGACGGCAAGCATCTGCTGGGTATCGTAAACCAGAACGTGGTTACCGATGTCAGGAAACAGTATCACTACCGCCAATGCAGGGTGAACAAGGCTTTGCAGAAGTTCACCCGGCGTATCGGCATACCGATGAAAGTAACGATGTACTGCGCCCGTCACTCCTGGGCTACCATCGCCAAGGAGAAGAACATCCCCATCAGCGTGATAAGTGACAGCATGGGGCACAACTCAGAGAAAATCACGCGCATCTATCTGAAAAGTATCAATGACGATGTGATAGACAGATACAACGATATGCTTATCGAAGCTATCAGTATATGAGAGGGAGGAAGAGTTATTCCGCCAACGATGCAGGAGAAATTACGTCACGACGTAGCAGTAGCTACGTCACGACGTAACAACAACTACGTCCCGACGCAGTGACAGCTACGTCGGGACGCAGTTTCAGGAGCATCCTACCCATTATCAAGTAAGGCTCTTTTGAAGTTCGAAAGAGCCTTTTTTTGAAGTTCGAAATAGCCTTTTTTGAATCTAAAGTAAGCCTCACTTCCATTTTTGGTGATAATAAAATCGAGAAAAACTTTTTCTCATGCAGATATTTAGAGTTACCTTTCCATTCCATATCATATCTCCCGGCTGGAGATATTTCAAAGACGATAAGAACTGAGTGGCGATAAAAAGCCACGATATATAAGAACGATAAAATAACCGTTCGAGGAGAACCTTTGAAAGAGAACGAAGAACTTTTCTAAAAGTACAGACTCTTTTCATCAAACGGAACTCTTGATTCGATATAGAGAATTAATTAATAACTCCCTGCTGAAAGGCTAGGGAAATAGTATAACTTTATAAATATTTATCGATGAAAAGAAAGTATTTTAGCGCGCTGCTTATGGGTGCATTGACAATTGCTTCAGTAAGCACATTTACTTCTTGTAAAGATTACGATGATGACATCAACAATCTGCAAAGTCAGATTGACGCTTTGTCAAAGACTCTCAGCGAGTTGCAGACAAAGATTAATGATGGTAGCATTTTGAAAAGCGTAGAGTCCGACGGTAATGGTGGTATCATTGTCACTGTTACAAAGAACGGCACGGACACTTCTTACAACATCAAACAGGGCGTGCAAGGCGCTGCTGGCAAGGACGGTGACGTTTGGAAGATTGGTGAAAATGGTTATTGGTACAAGAACGACACCAAGACTGAGTACTATGCACTTGGAACCAAGGGTGACAAGGGTGACAAGGGTGACCAGGGTGACAAGGGCGAGGCTGGTACTGCTGGCAAAGACGGCAAGTACTACGTTCCTAATCCTGACACTGGCACATTCTGGGTATATGGTGACGGTGACAAGGCTGCATACGACTCTAAGATTGTCTATACAGCAACTAACGCGGATGTCATCACTGCAGTTTGGGACAACGATAACTTGACTTTGACAAACGTAGCAGGTGCTCCGGGCAAGAAGGTCGTTGTTAGCCTCTCAAGCGCATTGAAGAGTCTCGTATTCGATCCTGACTTCTATTATGCAGGTATCGAAGCATTCGACTTCGCTACTTACAAGTACAACCCTGCAACTGTCAAGGCTGTTGACGCTGATGGCGACTACTCTAAGGATGCTCCTACAGTAGCTGGCGATGCGTTCACATACGCTCCTGACTTGGCTGCTACCTATTTCTTGAACCCATCAAATGCCAAGATGTCTAACGATGCTGCTAAGTATAGCTTCATCGCATATAACAAGGATTATGTGTCAAGGGCTGCCGCTGATTACGGTTCTACTTTCAAGGTGGAGAGCGCAGACTTGACAACAAAGGGTAAGGTTACTGTACACGCTAAGTATAATGGTAATGCCATCAAGGATCTTGCAAATGGTGATAAGGTTACTGTTCTTGCATTGCAATATACTTCTGGCGACTCAGTTGTTACTTCTGACTTCGCAGCTATCAAGGCTAGCACTTACGACAAGTTGGTTTTGAATAACCCAACATTGCAGCATGTTGATGCTATTCCTTCACACCTCTATCAGACAGCAAAGGCTGCTATCGATAACAACGCACAGATCCATGTAGCTTGGAATAGCAATGGTATCGACCTCCGTGAGTATGTCAACACTGACCGCACATACGACAAGGACGAGCATCCTACTTGTAAGGCTTGGGATAAGAATGCAGCCGAAGGCCTCGTAGAGAAGTCTGGCTTCAAGTACTCTTTCGAGTTGGTTGGTTACAAGTCTGGTGCTAACGAGACATCACAGAGTGCTCACGCTGCAATCGCATCTAATGGTTATACACTCCGCCCACAGATGCCAGCTGATGGTAAGCAGCAGGCTTACGGTGCAGCTCAGAATGAGGCTACTATCGGTCGTGAGCCATTGGTACGTGTTATCTTGAAGGATACTGTCAATAACAAGATTGCTGCTGTTGGTTACATCAAGGTTGTCATCGACAAGACTGTAGCTGAGAATAAGGCTGAGGAAGTTGACTTGGTAACAGTTAACAAGCCATACACAATCGCTTGTGGTGACAATAACATCGATCTCCAGAAGGTAACATGGGCACAGGTTGAGGAGCAGCTCTATGCTAAGCTCAACATGTCTAAGGAAGCTTTCGAGGATGCTTACGGGCTTGACGGTGGTACTGCAGATGCTAACCAGTTCGAGAAGGCTACAACCGATGCTGAGGCATTGGCAGCAGACAAGAAGATTGGTACTGTATCTCAGACAACAGCTGACGTAGGGGGTATGCAGACTGAGGTTATCGCTTGGTCTATCAAGAACCAGGCTGCTTACGCTGCATTCAAGGCTGGTAAGACAACTTTGTCAACATACGTTCGTTATGCTTTGAAGCCTGGCAAGACTGCTGCCAACAAGTACGTTTACGTGAAGTTGACTTGGACTCCATCTGCTATCAACTTGAAGCCATCTACAACATTCGGCAACGAGAACAAGATTAAGAAGTACTGGTATGCAGCAAATAGCGCTGTAGCTGGTACAGGTTATGACGATGTTCACGGTAACGTTGAGGTTGTAGGTACAGAAGGTGCAAACGATGAGTACGTATTCGATTTGAAGAATGCTCTCGTAGGCAACAAGCTTTCAGTTAATCCTCTTACTGCTCCATACGCTGACTTGAACCAGGAGTTGAAGTTGACATTCGGCTTCGTAACAGGTAAGGGTCTCTTCGCTAGCGAAGATGGCACGAAGGTTTACGCCGAGAAGGAGTTTACTAATGTAGTTGCAAGCTTGGATCCTGTTAGTGGCAAAGTAACATACGCAAATAACGAGACAGCAAAGAAGTTGTTGAACGCTTACGGTCACAAGGATTTGAAGAATACCGTTACAGCTATCGTTGCAGTGAAGGCTACTATCTGTGATAACATTGATGTTCCTGTTGCTTCTAATGAGTTTAATGTTAAGTTCCTCCGTCCTATCAACGTAGAGAATGCTACAGCTAGCTTCGAGGATGCAGAAACTGCAGGTTCTACAGCTAAGATCAACTTGACATTCACGGACTGGCGTGATCACAACTTCACTGATGCTACGGTTACTAAGGGTCAGGATTACTTCAAGTACTATGGCGTAAAGGAAATCGCTGTTGACATTGAAAATGCAACAACAGACCTTAACGGTAACAGTAGCGAGAAGTTGTTTGATCTTACAGACAAGGTTAAGTTCACATTCTCTGCTCCTGCTACTATCTCTGCAGGTAAATATGGTGAATTGAAGTACGAGAACAATGGTTTGACAGTTGGTCAGTTCCACGTTTACTTCCCAGCTACGATCACTTACGATTGGGGTACAATCAAGACAACTATCACTGCTACTGTAGGTAAGACACAGAACAATGCTCATCGTCACTAATTCGCAAAGCTTAAGGCTATAACATAATTATAGGCAGGCATGATTAGCATGCCTGCCTATTTTCATTATCACCATGATGAAGAAAGTTAATATTATATTAGGTATTTTATTCTTGGCTATCGCCTCAGTGACACTCAGTGGCTGTGGTGAGAAGAAAAAGAACAGCCCCTTGACAGGTTTTGAGCAGGCTATCACCAACGCTGATTCCGTAGAAATAACCCATTTGGTCAACCAGTTCTTTGAATACGCCGAGAATGGCAACTATGATGCAGCCGCTGGTATGCTGTTCAAGGACAATGTGGACTCCGTATACAACGAGCCGCAGCCCCTTGACAACAAGGCTATGACAGATTTGAAGAACATGCTTTCTTCCCTGCCCATCCAAAGCCACAAGATAGATTACATCAAGTTCAAGGAAGCATACGCCAACGAGGTAAAGTGTACAGCCATCATCATGCCGGCACACGACAATGTGCCAGAGATCAAGACCGTCTTTTACTTCAAGCCTATTGACTATCTTGGCAAGTGGAAACTTTGTATGATTGATTCTCATAACGGCGACCGACCTGTTGTCGAGCATGCCAAGAAAGACTCAATGCAGAGGGAATATGAGACAGAGATGAGGGAGAAGAACCTCGAGAAGCTCAAGAAGTAAATGAAAAAGCTTTTCTTTCTCTTATGGATGACGGGAATTGGCTGTCTGACGATGGCAAAGAATCCTGTGGGCAAGATTGAGTTCGAGAAGACTTCCTTTCATTTCGGAACCTTCGAGAAGCGTATCGTCAGAACTTGTGTCTTTGTCTTCAAAAACACGGGAAGCGCTCCTGTCGTCATCAATCAGGTCTATACCACTTGCAACTGTACTTCCGTCCGCTTTGCCCAAACCCCCATATTGCCTAATAAAAAAGGTTATATCACCGTCGTATACGATGGCAAGTATTACAACAAGGGACATTTTAGAAAAAGCATCGACGTTTGGTCGAATGCAGAGAATGGTATGGTGCGATTGTTTATCTCTGGTACAACAAAGTAAGCGTTATTATTGAATCATTTTTTTCAAAAAACATTTAAAAATGATGATATCAAAAATTAAGTATGTCTTGTTTGCTTCAGCCTTGATGGCTGGCACAGCAACAAGTATGGCTCAAGCCACCTATACAGACAAAGATGGCAATGAGTATCAATTCAAGAAGCACTTCTACCTCGATATTCAAGGTGGTGGACAGTATACACTGGGCGAGGCTAAGTTCAAGGACTTACTCTCTCCTAATATTCAGGGAGCTATTGGCTATCAATTCTCTCCTGTTTTCGGACTCCGTGCTCAGATGAACGGACTCTGGAGCAAGGGCGGCTGGGCTGGTTTCCGCTCCAAAGTGGGAGAAAAGCCTTACAACGCCAAATATAAGTTTAAATATATAGCTCCTGGTGTAGATTTCATGTTCAACCTCTCCAACCTTTTCTGTGGCTGGAACCCGAACCGTGTGTTTAATATAAGTGCTTTCGCTGGCGGTGGTATCAACTGGGCAGGAGCTAACCAGGAAGTAAACGACATCGCTGCCACGCTTGAGAACCTCAACGACTACAACCTGGAGTATCTCTGGCAGGGAAAGAAGGTTCGCCCTTACGGCAGAGCCGGTATCGACTTGGAATTCAA
>OJNO01000832.1_pt1 | contig 12199 bp, 10 predicted proteins | sample 1597761 | NCBI WGS metagenome assembly OJNO01 (sample SAMN00265071, study PRJEB22529) | human gut metagenome
AAAAAAACGCGCCCTGCCATAGCTTACACTATAACAGGGCGCGCACAAACAAATCAAATTGCCTGCCGTTTCTTGCATCCGGACTATACCGTTGGCCCCGGAGTCTCACCGGGTCAGCACTCTTTGGGAGTGGTCGCGGGCTGTACCGCCAGTGGGGAATCGCACCCCGCCCTGAAACGAACTTTCTTCGCAGAGTATAACGCGGCAGGTTTGTCTTGTCAAGCCCTTTTATGCATTTTTTTAACAAGCCTCTCCCGATTTGCACCGCTGGCTGTAATATGATATACTAATTCTATTATTCGTCAGGAAGGTATCTGTTTCTATGCTCTTCACCATCAACGATCTCGGCTTTTCCATCGCCGGACTGCTGCTGGAAGGCTGGCTGGCCTTTGCAGCCCGGTGCGTCTGTGCGCTGGCCCTGCTGTTCATCGGCTGGGTCGTCAGCCGCTGGATGCAAAAAAACCTCTTCCCCCGCCTGCTGAAGCGCAGCTGGCACTTTGCCTTTACGCACCCCCTGCTGGAAAGCTTCGCCCGCCCAGCGGCCCGCATCGCGTGGTACACCGGCATGTATCTGGCCCTGCGCAGCCTTCCCTGGGCCATCCCCGGCCTTGCGGCCCTGCTGCTCAAAGCCTATCGGATGATGCTGGTCTTCCTCATCGGCACCGGCTTCTACCACGCTTCCGGCATCGCGGCTCTGCTGCTGGCCTCGTCCAGCGAAGAAGTCCGCACCAACCGCACCCTGCTCACCCTGCTGGATAAAGTCTACAAAGTAGCCGTCGTGGTGCTCTGCGGCGCGACCATCGCACAGGAAAGCGGCCTGCCCGTGGGCAGCGTCGTGGCCAGTGCCGGTCTTATCGGCCTTACGATCTCTCTGGCCGCACAGGATATGGCCAAGAATTTCTTCAGCGGCGTGGTCATCCTGCTGGACAAGCCCTTCTCCATCGGCGACTGGATCACCGTCGGCGACGTGGAGGGCGAAGTGGTGGACATCAACTTCCGCTCCACGAAAGTCCGGGCCGTGGATAACTCCATCTACATCCTCACCAACAGCACCGTCAGCAGTGCCACCATCAACAACGCTACCCTCCGCAACAAGCGGCTCTACCGCTTCACGCTGGGCGTTACCTACGACACCACCCGGCCCCAGCTGGAAAAGCTGATGGCCGACCTCGACGCCATGCTCAAGGCCAGCCCCGACACCTACGAGGACACCGCCTTTGTCCGGATGACCGGCTTCGGCGACTCGAGCATCAACCTGATGGTCTCTGCCTATCTGCGCACCGCCGACCTCGGCGCGTTTTTGCGGATGCAGAACGATTTGAACCTCAACATCATGGACGTGATGAAGGCCGACGGCGTGGATTTCGCATTTCCCTCCACGACGGTCTACCTCGCAAAAGAGAACTGACAGCAAAAAAGCCGATGCAGCTGCATCGGCTTTTTTGCTATAGCGCAATATCCAGCGCCATCATGAGGGCGAACCCCAGCACCACGCTGATGACGCCCGCCGGTTCGTCCTGCTCCACGGCTTCCGGTATCATCTCCTGAGCCGTCACGCAGACCATGCACCCGGCGGCGGCGCTCATGAGCCACGGCAGAGCCGCGCTCACCCAGCCCGCGAGGGCCAGCGCCAGTAGCGCCCCCAGCGGCTCCACGAGGCCCGACGCAGCACCGGCACAGAAGGCTTTCCGTCTCCCCTGCCCGGCCTGCGCCAGCGGCAGGCTCACCGCCGCGCCTTCCGGGATATTCTGCAAGCCGATGCCCAGTGCAAGGGCCAGCGCCCCGCTGACGGCCTCCGGCTCACCCTGCAGGGCCAGCGCCGCCGCAAGTCCCACCACCATGCCCTCAGGCAGATTGTGGAGGGTCACGGCCAGCACCACCCGGCCCATCCGGCCATGCTCTTTTGACCCGGTGTGCATCAGCCGCCCGGCAGCCTCTTCCAGCCGCAGCAGGCCCACAGCACCCAGCACCAGCCCCGCCGCCGGGGCCAGCCAGACCGGCAGCGTCCCGGCCTCCGCCCGCTCGATGGCAGGCAGCAGCAGGCTCCACACGCTGGCGGCCAGCATGATGCCCGCCGCCATGCCGCAGAGCATCCGCCGGGTGCGGGGCTCGTCGGCCCGACGCACTAAGAAGACCCCCGCCGCCCCCAGCGCCGTACAGAGCGCCGGCAGCAGCAGGATGACCGCCGCAAACAGATAGACGTTCACATTGCATTCCCCCTTCCCACCGGTGTATGCAGCGGAAAGGGGGAATGTTCAGCTCTCCTCAAAAATCGCTGTCGTCTGCGCTGTCATCCGAGAAGTCGCTCTCGAAAGCATCTTCATATCCGGGGAGAATTTAGGATGGGAGAGGGTGCGGACTGTCTGTTTCTGACGCACGAAAAAGACTGCCGTGCATCGTCTTTCTGCACGGCAGTCTTGTCAGATCGGATCTTCAGTTGCGGTAGCAGCGGTCCTGACCTACCAGCCAGTCCTCACACAGGCGCTCGGCCTCTTCCCGGCTGCAGCTCACGCAGTGGAACAGCTGCCCTTTCAGCGAGCAGTAAGAATAGCGAACCTTCGGCACTCCATTTGCATCCCGGAATGATTCCCATCGTTCCTGTCCCGGCATCAAATAGCTTTGTTCCATAGCTTTCGCGCTTCCTTTCCGGCTGCTCCGGCAGCACAACATGTTTATTTTATCACGTTTTGGCCGGGAGGGCTATTCGCTCTTTCCACAAAAAGCGCTCTGCATTTTATGGGAGAATGTGCATTGACAAACCGCGATTCAACAGTGTTTCTTTTTCTTCCAGACAAAATACCCGGCGTATAGGATGAATACCGCCAGCGCTGCCAGCGAGACTTTGCTGGCCAGGGAATAGCCGTCGGCCTGATAGACGAAGTCGATGGTGTTCTCCCCCGCCGGAGCCAGAACGGCCATCAGCCCCTCGTCCACCCGGATGACATCAGTCTCTTCGCCGTTGACGTAGGCCGTGAATCCATCGTCGTACGGTACGGAGAAGAAGACGAGGTCGTCTTTTTTCAGCGTGATCTCCGCATGGAAGCCGGAGTTGGTCATCTGGAAGCTGCTGCAGGCCGAGGCGCGGCGGTCGGCGCAGTCCGAGACGTAGGTGTCGTACCACAAATCGTCCAGCTTTGCGTCGGGCAGCTTCTCGAGGTACTTGCCGTAGGTTTCGGCGTCCTCTTCGCTGAGCACCAGCGCCCGCATCAGGAGGTTCGCGCGGGTATTTTTAACGGTCGTCTCGTAGGACTCCTCCGTAATATAGTAGTCGTAGGTAAAGCCCATGGGAACGTAGTTCTCGTTCTCGTAGAGCATGAAGCCGTCTTTGGTATCGTAATAGCTCCATCCGTCGTCCGCAGCGGCGAGAAAATCTTCCTGCTTTTCGGGCGTGGTGATGAGGTACTTGACGCTCAGCAGACCCCGCAGGGCGTAGTTGGAGATGTCCGGCTCACTGCGGACATCCCGCTTGACGCCCAGTGCCGGGTAGAAGCTGAGGATGCTGGGCGCGGCCGTGCTGCCGAAGTATTGCAGGCTGCTCTTGTCGAGCCAGAGGCCGAGGTTGTCGTGGGTCTTGTAGGTATCCACGCGCCAGTCGCCCTCGGGCAGGTCATCCTTGAGCTTGATGGCGGAGGTGTACTGCTCCACAAGGTCGCTGTCGGTGTGCCACTGGCCGAACTTGCCGATGCCGATGTGTACCATGCTGAACGCGCAGGCAAAGGCCAGCACCACTGCCGTCATCCGACGGGCAAAGGCCTGGCTCCCCCGCCAGCGGCGGCAGAGCAGGCGGTACAGGAGAAGACCGCCGATGCCGAAACTCAGGACGGCGGCATACTGGCCGGGGTTCTGCAGCACACCCAGCGACCATTCTTTGGTGTCGCCGTCCTGCACCGGCACCAGGGCAAACGCCAGCGTCGCGACCATCAGCCAGCCGATGCCGCGGACCGGGGCGTCCAGCTCGTCGGCAGAGATGTCGGGGCTTTCCAGCGCACTGGCCGTCATGGCGCAGAGGATGAGCACCGGCATATAGTACCACCGGGCGTAGTAGCTGGAATTGAGGGCGTAGAAGGCGCTGTTGAGCACCGGCACCAGCGCAAAGATGGCGCAGGTGGCGACGATGCGCTTTTTGCTGTCGCCCTTCCGCGCCCGCCAGTAGGCCATCGCACCGGCCAGACTGCACAGGGGCAGATAGGCCGACATGCTCGTCCACTTGATGATGCCCTCCGACCAGATGGAGGTGATGTAGGGCGAATCGGGCGGTAAGATCCAGCTCAGCAGGATGGCCAGATACTGCTGCACCTTCGAGTAGGTCAGAAAGCCCCAGCCCGACGACAGGTCGATGGTGCGGGGGTTCTGCAAAATGCTGAGTACCGCCGGCCAGAGCAGGACGAAGCCCAGAGCCGCGCCCAGCAGGCTCTCAAAGGCCAGCCGGACGAAGAGGCGGACATTCATCGGGAAATCTTTCGTCGTCAGCTTGCAGATGAAATAGATGACGAGGAAGAGGACCTGTCCGATGAAGAAGAAGTAGTTGTTGAGCAGATTGACGCCCACCCAGAACGCGAAGAGGCCGTAGTGCTCTTCCTGCTCGTAGAGCGTTTCGTCCAGCGCCCAGAGCATCCACGGAAAGAGGGCCACCACGTCGATAAAGTGGTTGAAGAAGACATTGTAGATGCTGAAGCCCGAGAAGGCATACAGGCAGGCGCCCAGCACCGCGTGGTCGGAGCGGCGGACATAGCGGCAGAGGTAGCGGTAAGCGCCGCCGCCCGCCACGGCAAATTTCAGCACCAGCAGCGGCACCATGAGGTAGGGCAGCCAGTTCTGGGGGAAGATGAGGGACAGCCAGAAGAAGGGCGAACCATACAGGTAGAACGAGTAGGCGTTCATCGCGCCGCTGCCCAGGTCGGTGGCCCAAGAGAAGGTGCTGCGGGCCGCGCCGGCCATACCGTCTGGGTAGCCTGCCCCCTTGATGAAGCCGTTCATATAGCGGTAGAAGCTGATCTGCTGGCTGTTGAAATCGCCTGCATAGTGGAAAAATCCGCCGTCGATGATATAGAACGGCAGGAAGAATATCGCCGCCGTCAGCGCACAGAGCAGCATGGTGCGGAGCATCTGGTCCCGCCGCCCCGGCATATTGAGCAGCCGGGCATTTCCGGCCTGATTTTTTGAATCGTCCATTGTCTATCCTCTTTCCCCGCCCGGAGGGGCGGCACAGGCCCATCGCCTGCATCGTTCTCGCGTTCCAGTATAGCACGCGGCTGTGTGGAAAAAAAGAATTTTTGTGTTTTGCTTGACATTCGCCCGCCGGGCGGGTATAACCCTCTCAAAGACACTTCAAGGAGGCCGACATGAAGCTATACCCGTTCAGCGCCCTTCTGGCGCGGATGAAGTACATCACCCGGTGGAGTCTGATGCACTCCACCCGCCCGGAATCCCTCAGCGAGCACACCTGCGACACTGCCCTGATGGCCCATATCCTCTGCCTCATCGCGCGGCGGTACACCGGCACGCCCTGCCGCCCCAAGACGGTGGCGGTGGCGGCGCTCTATCACGATGCACCCGAGATCATCACCGGCGATATGCCCACGCCGGTCAAGTACAGCAGCCCCGGCCTGCGGGACGCCTACAAGGCGCTGGAGACAGAGAGCGTGGATTCCATGACCCGCCTGCTGCCGCCGGAGCTGGCCGAGGAGGTCAGCCCCTTCATCACCGGCAGCCTGCTGACCGCCGAGGAAAAGCGGCTCCTGAAAGCTGCTGACCGGCTCTCGGCCCTCGTCAAGTGCATGGAGGAGCAGCGCAGCGGCAACCACGAGTTCGACGCCGCGCTTCGTCAGCAGCGGGAGGCACTGGAAGGGATGCACTGCCCCGAGGCCGACTGGTTCATGGCGCACTGCCTCCCCTGCTTCACCCAGAACCTCGACGAGCTGACCCGCAGCGAATGATCACGGGAAGGGGACTTCCCGCACGTCGTCCGGGTCCAGCCCGGCCTTGCGCTGCTCTTCGAACACTGCCGTGATAAGCTCGTCCAGGTCTTCCAGACGGGACAGGGTGCAGCAGCAGCGGCGGAGGGCGGCAGCGCCCTTGAGGCCCTTCATATAGTGCATAGTCTGGGCGCGGGCCTGAGGCATGGCGGTATATTCGCCCTTCTGCTCCACCATCTCTTCCACCTGACGGCGGAGGGCGTTCATCCGGGCCTGCAGGTTCGGCTCCTTGGGAGCCGGCAGGCCCTCGATGGCGGCGTTCACCCGCTCGAAGAGCCACGGGTCGCCCAGCGCAGCACGGGCGATCATGACGCCGTCGCAGCCGGTGCGCTGCATCATCTCCACGGCATCTTCTGCCGTGTGGATGTCGCCGTTGCCCAGCACAGGCACCTTCACCGCCGCCTTGACCTTGGCGATGATGTCCGGGTCGATGCCCGGGGTGTACATCTGCTCCCGGGTGCGAGCGTGGACGGCGATGAGTTCAGCCCCCGCCTGCTCGCAGGCTTTGGCACACTCCACCGCCGTGATGTGGTCGGCGTCCCAGCCTTTCCGCATCTTGACCGTCACCGGGCGGGTGGTGTGGGCCTTGACCTGCTCGACGATGCGGCCGCAGAGGTCGGGGTCCAGCATCAGCTTGCTGCCTGCGCCGCCCGAGACGATCTTCGGGGCCGGGCAGCCCATGTTGATGTCCAGAAAGTCGAACTGATATTCTTCTATGGCCGCTGCGGCCTCGCCCATGATCTGGGGCACCTCGCCGAAGATCTGCACGCCGTAGGGTGCGCCGTTGGGTTCGGCTTTGAGCAGGCTGACCGTTTTGTGGTCGTGGTAGACCAGCGCCCGGCTGGACACCATCTCGCTGACCGTAAATCCTGCGCCGTGCTGGGCCATCAGCCGGCGGCAGGGCGCGTCCGTAAAGCCCGCCATCGGGCCAAAAACTGCCCGGTGGGGCAGGGTGATATTTCCGATTTTCAGAGAATCCATCTTATCCCTCGTTTTGCTTGACAATGGCTTGCAAAAGCTCTATACTATAAACAAGAAAGGCACTGTCTGCGAATGGTCAGCGTCCTTCCAGCGTTAGATCAAAAAGAATGACCGCAGGCTGTGGGAGCGAGGCGGTCATTTCTTTTTGCTGTTGGAAATCGTCCAGGTGATTTGAAACGTGATGTAGATTGCTCCGCCAAGAAGCGAGAGCAGCAATACGACCTGTTCAAACGTCATAGAACATCCCCCCTTTCGCACCATGCGTCAGGGGATAGCAAAAAGTTCACCTCCCCGGCGCAGGGCCGGAAGGGCGTGACCACCTACATTGCAGACAGTACCTTGCTGCATCGGCAGCACCTATAGAATATCATATTTCCCGCACGAATACAACACCCCGGCTGTCTGCAGGCCGGGGTGTTCGTCTTGTCTATCGCAATTTCTCCTGCTATACTTAGGGCAAAGGAGCGGCGGGCAGACCCCCGCCGGAGAAATGGCTATGGAGTATCGTGATTGGACGAAAAAAGACGGCAGCGGGCGGGACATCTCCACCTCGCTGCTGGGCTACGGGTGTATGCGCTTTCCCACCCTGCCGGATGGCCGCATCGACGAAGTGCAGGCCGAAAAGCTGCTGAACACTGCCCGGGAGGCGGGCGTCAACTACTTTGACACCGCTTTCCCCTACCACGGCGGTGAGAGCGAACCTTTCGTGGGCCGGGTCACTGCCAAGTGGCCTCGGGAGAGCTTCTACCTCGCCACCAAGCTGCCTCTGTGGAGCTGCAAGACCCTCGACGAGGCCAAAGACATCTTTGAAAAGCAGTTCGAGCGGCTGGGCGTGGACTACATCGACTTCTATCTGCTGCATTCCCTGCACAAAGCCCGCTACGACGCGGCCAAAGAGATGGGCATTGTGGACTGGCTCTGGGAGCAGAAGGCCGCCGGGCGCATCCGGAATTTTGGCTTCTCTTGTCACGACAACGCGGCGGGCTTCGAGCACATCCTGCGCGACCAGCCGTGGGACTTCTGCCAGCTGCAGTACAACTACCTCGACACCGACGACCGTGCCGAGGAGATCGCAGGAGACCGGGGCTATGCTCTTACCGAAGAACTGAATGTTCCCCTCATCATCATGGAGCCCATCAAGGGCGGTACGCTGGCACAGCTGCCGCCGGACGCTGCCGCGCCGCTGAATGCACTGGACGCCGACGCCAGCGCGGCCTCGTGGGCGCTGCGCTGGGTGGCCAGCCACAAAAATGTGAAGGTCGTCCTCTCCGGCATGAGCGCAGAAGACCAGCTGGACGACAATCTCGCCACCTTCGGAGATTTCCGCCCCATGACCGACGCCGAGAACGCCGCCATCCGGCAGACTGCCGACGTCCTGCGCAGCCACATCAAAATCGGCTGCACCGGCTGCCGCTACTGTATGCCCTGCCCCATGGGCGTGGACATTCCCGACAATTTCAGCATCTGGAATAAGCTCGGGATGTTCGGCAATAAGGACGCCATCCGCCAGCAGTGGACAGCCTGCTTCCCGGATGCCGAAAAGGCCATTCACTGCGTCCGCTGCGGCAAGTGTGAGGCCGTCTGCCCCCAGCATCTGCCGATTCGGGACTCTCTTGCAAAGCTCCAGACGGAACTGGACAATTTATAATGAGTGAAAGCGGGCGCTCCTCTGTCTCTCCGGACAGGTGGAGCGCCCGCTTTTTGTTTAACCTACGTTGATGTGACCCACCGGGAGGACTTTGCGCTTGTTGTCGTCGGGCTTTGCCGTCAGGCTGATCGCCAGCGACACCGGGCCGACACGGCCCATGAACATACAGGCCATATATAGCAGCTTTGCGCCGGTGTTCAGCTGCCCCGTGACACCCACCGACAGGCCCACCGTGCCGAACGCCGAGCAGGACTCGAAGATGCAGTCGATGACTGACACCGTCTCTGCGGTGTTGTAGTACACCACGACGGCAGAGCCGAACGCCGCCACCGCGCCGATGACGATGATGGTCAGAGCGCGGTAGACCGTCTTGGACTCGATGTGGTGGCCGCCGATAACGCAGTCGTCGCGGCCCTGTGCCACGCTGCGGATGGTCAGGATGAGCACCGCGAAGGTCGTCACCTTGACGCCGCCGCCCGTCGAACCGGGGGCCGCACCGATGAACTGCAGCACACTCATCAGCAGCTTGCTGATGGGGCTGCAGGCCGCGAGGTCGATGGTGTTCATACCCGCAGTACGGGTGGATACCGACTGGAACAGCGCCGCCATGATCTTGCCCGGGACGGACAGGCCGCCCATCGTCCTGGGGTTCGACCACTCGAGCAGGGCCAGCAGCACCGCGCCGCCCACCCAGAAGATGACCGAGAACTGCAGCACGACTTTCGCGTGGAGAGAGAGCCGCCGCTTTTTGCGGTACTCTGCCAGCTCCACCCAGACCATGAAGCCCAAACCACCGGCCATGATCATGAACATGATGACAGCCTGCACATAGTAGTTGTTGACGTACGGTACCAGCGAGGAGTAGGCGCCAAACCGTCCGAAGAGGTCAAAGCCTGCGTTGCAGAAAGCCGAGATGGCCGTGAACACGCTGACCCACACACCCTCTGCGCCGAACTGCGGCACGAATGCGAAGAGCAGCAGCACGATGCCCACGGCCTCGAAAGCCGCCGCCAGCTTGATGACGATCTTCAGCACCTCAGTGGCCTTGGACAGGCCGTCTGCCGAGACGCTCTCGCCCAGCAGCCGCAGGTCGCGGAAGCCCATCCGCCGCCGGGCCGCCAGCGCGAAGAAGCTGGTGAGGGTGACGAGGCCGAGGCCGCCCACCTGAATGAGCATCAGGATGACCACCTGCCCGAACAGCGAAAACTGGCTCCATGTATCCCGCACAACGAGGCCCGTCACGCAGGTGGCACTGGTGGCGGTGAACATGGCGTCGATGACGCCCAGCCGCCCCGTCCTGCTGGAAATGGGCAGGGTAAGCAGCAGCGTACCCACCGCGATGACCAGCAGAAAGCTGCTGCAGATGGTCTGCGTCGCACTGCTGCCCGCCAGCCAGCCCTTGTTGGGTCGGCGTGTCCGCTTTTTGGTTTTGTTTTTTCCCATTGCAACCTCCCGGGGCTCCCCCGGCCAGCAGCCAGAGGGGCGAGTCGTTCTGCCGCCCCTGCGCAAAGTTTCCCGGCGCAGGAGCCTCTCTTTATAGGATACACCTTTTTTCTCTCCGATTCAACTTGATTTTGTGCGCTGTTTGCGGTATCATATCTGTAACGTGTCTCAGTAGCTCAGTTGGATAGAGCGTCCCCCTCCTAAGAATTCGGTCAACCTGATACCTTGGGGGCAGAAGTGATTGCTCTAATCAAAAGCAAGACCGGGAATCGAAGTTTTCTCAACAATTTTTGATGCAACAAGTTTAACACCGTTCCGGTTGCAACGCAGTCGGTCACTTCGTTGTGAAAAGCATTCCATACAAAGTGCAGAAAAGTCAAAAATCAACGATAATACATATATGTCTCTATACCTCAGCTGGATAGAGGGTTCGCCTCCTAAGCGAAACGCCCCCGGTTCGAACCCGGGTAGGGACATCCTTTTAAGAAATGCGAAGGTCATTTTTCCATGTGAAAGACGATCTTCGCATTTTTCATTTTGAACCTATCACCAAAATTAGCCAGCTAATGCCATTAGCAGAATTTTCAGCTCCAGCTAATAAAATCGGCTTTCCAGCTAATGAAGCCTCATAAAGCGCCTTTTGAACCCTGTTTTCTGGCTCTCTGCTAAGATTGGTAAACGCTTTCCTGTAAATCCATGTAAATACAAGATAATCTGTGTGAATCTATTTTCCACCTTTCTGCTGGAAGCCGTGCAAAACACTTTTCTCCATACATAGCGCGTTCACTCGCTGTTCTCTCGGAACAGAAAGAGGAACGCGCTTTTTTGTTTTCGGGCCGAACTTCCCGAATCCACCAAAGGAGGGTTTACCGATGAAAAAAGTTCTGACCGTCACGATCGACGGTATCCGCTACCATGCTTCCCGCCCGGCAGATTGCCGGCACTGCTTCTTCTGGAAGAATCGAAAGAAGGGCTGCGTTCTCGGCAAAGAGAACTGCTACTACCTGATCGAGCCGCCCAAAGGCCCCAGCAAGTGCGAAGGGTGCCCCTACAAGCGGGCAAAGCCCTGTGTGCTGGTTCCCTGCTACAAAGACCTGATGGCACCGCTGGAGAAACGAGGTGATGCCAAGTGAGCCACAAGCGAAACGAAGCTCTGCGCCATGTTCAGCACTCCATGCACCATGTGATCGCCGCTGGCGAAGGTTCCGACCGTGCCCCGGACAGTTGCAAGCTGTGCCCGTACTATCGACCCGATTTCAAGTTCCGCACCTGCCTGTATGCCCACTGCCCTTATAAGAAGCAGGTCAATGTATTCCGTTCCACACCTGAAAAATGGGATATTCTCTATGCCCGAAAAAAAGCCGACAAGAACCGCAGACCTTGATTACTTCTATGGGCAGTCCAGCGAGCTGTTCTCCTTCTACCGGATTCCCAAGCTGTTGTTTCAGGATAGCCGCTTCCAACCGCTTTCCACAGATGCCAAAACCCTGTACGGTATCCTGCTGGACCGCATGAGCCTTTCAGCCCGGAATGGTTGGTTGGACAAAGCTGGGCGGGTGTTCATCATCTATACTGTGCAGGAGGTGCAGGATTCACTGGGCTGTGCCGATAAAAAGGCTACCAAGCTGCTGCGAGAACTGGAAGAGTACGGCCTGATTGAACGCAAACGGAGGGGGCTGGGCAAGCCCGATCTCATCTATGTGAAGAATTTTTCGTCAGAATCGTCAAAACTACGCTTTCTGAATCGTGATAATGACGATTCTGGAGTCGTCCAGAATACGCTTCAAGACCCGGCCAAACTACGATGTAATAAGACTGATAGAAATAACACAGAGGTAAGCGATACTGATCCTATCTATTCCGATGAAAACGACTGGATGAGCAAACGCGCCCAACTGGAAGAATATTTTTCACGTTCTTTGGAGATGGACCTTCTTCTCCGGCTTTACCCGGATGATGAAGATACCCTCTACCAAATCGTGGATTTGCTGGTGGATACCTGTGCCACCAACCGCAAGACGCTGCGCATTGCCGGGGACGATAAGCCCGCCGAGGTGGTACGCAGCCGGTTTATGAAGCTGAACGCCGACCATATTTGCTTTGTGCTGAAGTGCCTTGCAGAGAACAGCAGCCCGATCCGAAACATGAAACA
>OJNO01000839.1_pt1 | contig 12162 bp, 6 predicted proteins | sample 1597761 | NCBI WGS metagenome assembly OJNO01 (sample SAMN00265071, study PRJEB22529) | human gut metagenome
TTCTGTTTGTAATCAACTTTCCCCCTCACACGGGAATTTCAAAAAACTATTGAGGTATATCGGTGAATTCTTATCAACTTTAAATTTGCCTATTGTTTTCGTCTGAATTGATTTTCTCCATCGCAACCTTGCCTGTTTCCTCTGCTCGTCACTTAATCTTCTCTGCTTACGATAACCACATAACAGGAAAAAGCAGATAGATTGCTACCTGCTCTTTCCATAAACCTTTATAAACTTGCTTCCTGACTCTTGGTCTTTGATTTTTCCGGTTCTTTCTTCTGCTGTTCCGATTTCACTTTCATCTGTGACAGCTTTTCCTTGACGGACACCCTGCTTTTTTCCTTATCCTTTCCGGTATCCAGTCCGGCACAGATCTTATCCAGCTTCGCTACTGCACCGTCAATCCGCTCCACCTGTTTCTTTAAGGCTGAGATATGCTTCTTTACAGGCATATTCAGTACCCTTGTAAGGGCAACGCCCTCTTTTTCGTCCGACACTTCCTTTGTACCTTTTCCGGTTAAGAGCCTTCCCACGTTGGCTACGCTGTTCCCTATCTGCTTGAACTCGTCCCCGATACTGTCTATCTGGTTGGCGGTCTTTTCATAACTGGTAAGCACATCAACCATCTTCTCCCGGCATCCGGAAAGCACCGACTGCACACCGGAAATTCCTTTCTGAAGAACCCTGTTCATTTCCTCCCTTCCCTTTTCCTTAAAGGCGGTTACTGCCTGTGCTGCGGTGTCAATCAAATGGTCTTTCAATTCCGATAAGCGTTCTGCAAGACTGCTTACCTTCTCCTGAAGGTATGACACCTTATCCAAAAGCTGACTTTCCGCTGCTTTCGGCTGGCTCTCCTGCATCCTTTCAAGCTGCTTCCGTACTCCTTGCAGTTCGTCCACCATAGCGGAAAGCTGTAACTGCATCCCGGCGATATACTGCAAGACCTCCATAAAGTCCTGTGACTGCTCTTTCATGCCCTGCTGTCCCAAAAGCTCCATGAACTGCTTCATAACGTCCATTTCCTCTGTGTTCTGTTCTTTCTTTGGTTCGTTTGCTTCCATAGCACCCTCCTATAAACTTTCTTCTTTTCCTTTGCTCTTTACAGTCTCCGGTTTCTCCGGCATCTTCTGATCGGAAATTTTCTGCTTCATCTCGGCAAGTTTCTCCTTGACGGATACCCGCCCTCTGGAACCGTCTGCTAACATCCGTTCCTTGTCATGCTCTGCGATACGCTCCGACATCAGGAAACTTGCAACAGGCTTTAACGGTTCCTCTGCCACCGCCTGTATATCTTCTGCCCTGTTCGGCTCACTTTCCTGCGTCTGTGCGCTCTGCTCTCCGTTTTCGTCCTCCGGCTCATCATCGCCCATATCCAGTGCATTATCGCCCTTTTCGTCCATATTCAGAAGCGCATTTAACTCTGCAAGGCGTTCTAGCTTCTCCGCCAGTTCCTGCTCCTGCGCAAAAGGTTTTGTAACTTCCACCTTTGCAGTTTCGAGCTGATGTTCCACGTTAGAAAGCTTCTGCTCCACGTCTGCCATTTTCCCGGTCATTCCCTCTAACGCATTGGACAGTCTTTGCAGATTTCCAAGTGGATCGGCTCCGATTTCCACCTCATGGCTCAGACTTCCTTTTAAGCTGATCGTAAACTTGGAGAAGAACGAGTCAAAAGACACGCTCATCTTAAAGCCCTGATATTCTCCGATTGTGACCGCCATGTTTGGCTGTTTGGCACTCCGGCACATATCAATCAACGCCGCACCCGCTTCCTTTTTGTCCGTATAGGTACGGTTTCCTATCTTCATGGAAAAAGCGTCCTTATCCACAGGCTTATGCGCCGCATAGGTCTGAATGTCCGCCCGGTATCCCTCAAGCCTTTCTTTTAAGGCTGTGATCTGCATCGGGTAATGCTTTGCGATATTGTCCTCCAGACGGTAACGCTGGCTTGTGTGGTTTGCCTTTAAGAGCTTCAGCTTTGAAACCTGTATATCCAAATCCATCTTCTCCTTAATGTAAGGGTTTCCGGTTGCAAGTGCTTTGACCTCTGCATAAGAGAGCGCCGCTTCGTCAATGTCCTCACAGGAACGCACCGGGGACTTGCTCGTCATGATCTGCCCGATAAACTTCTGCTTGTTCTCAATGAGCTGCCATGAATAGCTGTCGAAGGTGCCTTCCGTCACATACCGGAAAATCTTGACCTTATCATTCATATTGCCTTGTCGTAAAATACGACCTTCCTGCTGTTCAATGTCAGACGGACGCCAGGGCACATCCAGATGATGTAATGCAATCAGTCTGTCCTGTACGTTGGTTCCGGCTCCCATTTTGGCAGTAGAACCCAACAAAAAACGAACCTGTCCGCTTCTTACCTTTGCAAACAGCTCCGCTTTTCTTTTCTCCGTATTGGCATCATGGATAAATGCGATTTCTTCCGGTGGGACACCCTTTTCTTTCAGCTTGTTGCAAATGTCCTCATAAACATTGAATGTACCATCTCCTTTCGGTGTCGATAAGTCACAGAAGATAAGCTGTGCCGACTTCTGTTCCTTTGTTTCCTCCCATATCTCAAATGCCTTGTCCACACAGGTGGTGGATTTAGAATTATCCTCATCGGGAAGCATATCGTTGATTAAACGCTGGTCTAATGCAAGTTTTCTACCGTCATTGGTGATTTTGAGCATATTGTCAACGTGTGGCTCTACCTTCCTATCACGAACAGCCTCCGCACGATCCGCAAGGGACTGTACCATTTCTTTCTGATACTCACTCGGCTTTAACACCACATTTTCATACTCTGCTTCCGGTACAGGCAGTTTTAGCATATCCGGTGTCTGAATATCTGCACTTTCCTTGAAAAGTGAAATCAGCTCGGGCAGATTGAAGAACTTGGCAAACCTTGTCTTTGCCCGGTATCCGGTTCCCTCCGGTGCAAGCTCTATGGCTGTCTGCGTTTCTCCGAAAGTAGCCGCCCAACTGTCGAAATTGCCAAGACCAAGTTTCTGGAGCGTACTGTATTGCAGATAGCGCATATTCGTATAAAGCTCCGTCATACTGTTGGAAATCGGTGTACCTGTGGCAAAGATAATGCCCTTGCCGCCTGTCAGCTCGTCCATGTACTGACACTTTGCAAACATATCCGAGGACTTCTGTGCTTCTGTCTGTGCAATGCCCGCCACGTTCCGCATCTTGGTGTATAAGAAAAGGTTCTTATAATTGTGGCTCTCATCTACGAACAGCCTGTCAACACCAAGCTGTTCAAAGGTTACTACATTGTCCTTGCGGGAAGTATCGTTCAATCGGCTCAGCCTTGCGTCTAATGATTTTTTTGTTTTTTCCATCTGCTTAATGGTGTAACGCTCTCCCTTTTCCGCCTTGACCGCTTCGATTGCCATTTCTATTTCCGTTATCTGCCGCTCAATCATGGCAGCCTGTCTTTCCATTGAAAGCGGTATCTTTTCAAACTGCGTATGCCCGATGATGACCGCATCATAATCTCCCGTTGCAATACGGGAACAGAACTTTTTACGGTTGGCAGGCTCAAAATCTTTCTTTGTAGCAGCTAAAATATTTGCACCCGGATACAGGCGCAGGAAATCACTCGCCCACTGCTCTGTTAAATGGTTCGGTACAACAAATAAGCTCTTTTGGCAAAGCCCTAACCGCTTGCTCTCCATTGCTGCAGCAATCATTTCAAAGGTCTTACCCGCACCCACACAATGGGCAAGCAGGGTATTATCGCCGTAAAGCTGGTGTGCCACCGCATTAAGCTGATGCGGTCTTAATGTAATGTCCGGTGTCATGCCCGGAAACTTTAGGTGGGAACCGTCATACTCTCTCGGTCTGGTGGAATTGAAAAGCTCATTGTACTTGGCACACAAGGTCTGTCTGCGCTCCGGATCACGAAATACCCAGTCCTTAAAGGCTTCCCTTATGGCTTCCTGTTTCTGGCTGGCAAGCATGGTCTCCTTTTTGTTAAGAACTCTCTTTTCCTTCCCATCTTCCTCTATCGTATCAAAGATACGGGTATCACGAAGGTTTAAGGAATCCTCCAGAATACGGTAGGCATTTGCCCGGCTCGTTCCGTAGGTCATATTGACAAGTGAATTGCCACGATCCGCATTTTTGCCCTTTACGTTCCACTGTCCTGTCACATCGGAATACTGCACCCCGACAAGGTTACGGTCAAAGAGGTAATCCGGTGTTTCAAAGGTTTCCCGCATGAAATCCTCGATGTACTTAGGCTCAATCCATGTGGCACCGATACGCACCTCAATCTCGCTTGCATCAAGCTCCTTGGGCTGAACGCCCTCAAGAGCTGTGACATTGATTGCAAACTCTGGACGGTTCTCTGCAAATACCCTTGCGGTTGCCAGCTTCTCCCTGACATTTCCGCTTAAATACTCGTCTGCGGTTTCCCACTTTTCTGTGACCGGGTTCTGGAAGATCACTCTGGCAAGCTCCTTTGCCACTTCTTCCTCGCTTTTTCCCGTAAGCTCCGACATATAGGCTAGGTCTACCCTTGCCCTTTCCCCTAATGACACCGCCAGTGCTTCACTTGCGGTATCCACGCTTGTAACAACCTCTGCCTTTTTAATGGTTCGCTTGGAAAACATATCAGCCTTGCCTTTGAAGTTGCCCTCATCGTCTAATTTCTCCAATGAACAAAGCAGACAATAGCTTGAATCCTGATTAAACGCTCTCTTATTGGTCTGTGAATTGATCAGACCGTATTTCTTGGAAAACGCATCATACAGCTCATTAAGCTCTGCCTGCTTGCTCTTAATCATATCTTCCGGATATTCGTTCAACTGATAGTCAATCAGCTCCTGTGTACAGTCACGAATCTGCACCATGCCTTTCATGCGCTGCTCCATCGTTTCTGATACGTCCACAGGCTTCATAATGGAATTTTCCCGGTAATACACCCTCTCGTCCACGATAGTGTAACTGTAATTCTTCACGCCTGGATCGGCGGGGATTGCTTCTCTTGCCAGCTCATCATCAAGCTCATCGAACTCTACCTCGTCAATGCTGCCCTCGATATGGGATATAGCCTTTTCAAGCTGCTTGGATAATGAAATGGTGGTATCCGGTGTACAGGTGGCTTCCATGCCAAACTGCCCGCTGACCATTTCCATTTTTCCCATGATCATTTCCGGGTGGTCTGCAAAATACTGGTTCATGGCTATGCCATCTTCATTTTCACAAAGATGCACCCAATCCGGCTCGATGTCGATTACCCTGTCACGCTTCTTTAAGAAAAGAATGTCCGAAGTAACCTCCGTCCCTGCATTTTCCTTAAAGGCTGTGTTGGGAAGCCTGATCGCTCCAAGAAGCTCCGCTCTCTGCGCAAGGTACTTTCTGACTTCCGGGCTTTTCTTATCCATTGTTCCCTTTGAGGTGACAAATGCCACCACGCCGCCCGGTCTGACCTTATCTAAGGCTTTGGCGAAAAAGTAATCATGTATGAGGAAGTTATGCTTATCGTAGGCTCTGTCTGCCACCTTGTACTGACCGAATGGCACGTTTCCGATTGCCACATCAAAGAAATCATTGGGATAATCCGTCTTTTCAAAGCCAGTGATCTTCACATCGGCATTCGGGTATAGCTGCCTTGCAATTCTTCCGGTAATTCCATCAAGCTCCACACCATAAAGCCTGCTCTCCTGCATTTTTTCCGGCAACATACCGAAAAAGTTACCGATACCCATTGCCGGCTCCAAGATGTTACCTTTGGAAAAGCCCATTCGTTCCATCGCATCATAAATAGCCTTGATGATCACAGGGCTTGTATAGTGGGCATTTAAGGTACTTTCCCTTGCTGAATCGTATTCCTCGGCTGACAACAGGCTCTTTAATTCCTGATATTCACTTGCCCAATTCGTTTTGGTTTCATCAAAGGCATCAGCAAGACCACCCCAGCCCACATATTTTGCTAAAATCTCCTGTTCTTCTGGCGTGGCAATACGGTTTTCGCCCTCAATCTTTTCAAGCGTTCTGATTGCTTCCACATTCTGACGGAATTTTTCTTTTGCCGCAAAGCCTTTCCCGTCACTTTTCTCTGTTTCCGGAGCAATGTGGAAGTTGACTGCACCCGATTTGTCAATCTGTGGCTGTTCCTTTGGCGCTTCTGCTTCATTCTGCGGCTCTGGTTCGGCAATCACTTCACTCTCTTGCATTGGATTGGACAATTCTTCATTTTTCTGTTCATATTCACCCCATATTCTTTGGGAAACAGCAGAAAAATAAGGAGATTCTTCTTCCATAATGCTGAAGCGAATCTCCTCCATGTCCTCAAGGCTCTTTGCCCCGGCTATTTTATCATGGTACTTAAAATATAATGCTTCCCTGACAAGAATGCCCTCCAATCGTGCCAGTTCAGGCTCCGGCATACGTTCCCAAATATCATCCTTCTCCGTATGAATGGTAAAGCCTTCTCCGTCATCATGGTATCCAAGCGTATATTGCAGCTTATCATGTTCCCCACGAATATCACACTCAAAATCATAGACTGTTGTTCGTGTACCTCTGATATATTCCCGGTCTATCAATACAAGGTTTTGAACATCATCCGCAGTCAAAGGCGGTTCTTCTGTCTGCTCTATGGCAGGCTCGCCCTCATAATGTGCCGCATACTGTCCGGCATCCTTTAACAGACCGTCCATCTCCAGAGCTTTTTCTGTTTCGCCGCTGATTGTCTGCATCATTACATAGTCTGCCGCTTCTGCAAAAAGGAAATCATAGACCTCTTTTCCCTCCAAAGCTCGCTCATCGTCAGCAATCGTGACTGCCTGTGTTTTCTCGTTCCAGCCAACCACATCTTTCCGGTCTAATGCTCCGCAGATTTTAACCACAGCCGACATTTCAGACAGCCTTTTATTTAACTGCTCTATGTCTGTTTTTCCGGTTTCCGGTGCTTTTGGTTCTCCTTCAGCAACAGTTCCTGTTTCTCTATCTAATTCCTGATTGGTTACACCACGCTCCAACTTCGCCTGTTCTTTTTGCATGGCTTTCTCTGCCTGTTCCTGTTTATACTGTGCATAGGCTTCCTTTCCCTCCGGCGAAAGGTATTTATCTGCCTGCACAAGCTCCCGGATACGTTTCTCTACTACATTCCAGTTTAAAAGCACCTTTGCGTAAGGACTGCCATAGTTACCTTTCTCCAGACGGATACCTTTGGCATCGTGATCCTCGTGCGCTCTGTCACTTCCCGGAAGTGCGTGGGAGCTGCCGCCCGTACCATATTCATTTTTCAGAAAAGCAATGTTATCTTTCTTGTCATGCCCTTCCATGAAATACTCATAGATACGGAATTTTCCATGTTCAAAACCGCTTCCTCCTGCCAGCCTGTAATCAATCTCGTCCTGTGTGATAAAGTCCTCATTCCTTACCTCTACCGTATCAAGTGCTGGAAATTCTTTCTTTTCCACACCTAAATCCGCAAGCTGTTCTAATAAATAATCCGGTCTTTTCACATACCGCCATTTAATCTGCTTTTCTCCGCTGTCAAGCTGTGCCTTTGCCTTTTCAAGCTCATCCTTAATCAGCTCTCTGCCTTCTGTTGTGGCTAAAAGCTCACACAACTTTTCCATGCTTGCCGGGTAATTGGAAAATTTAAGCTCCAGACTCTCCGGCATTTCCGATATTCCGTCACGGAAGAAATTGTTAATGTCCGTAGCAATTCTCTCACGCTCCACCGCATCCACAAGGAATACTTCGTTGGCACTCATATAAGTACCATTCTCCACCATAACACGGATATGGCTCTCCACTTCGCTCCAACTCATCACTGCAAGGGTATTTTCCTTTGCCGATGTACCGTAACCGATACGCATACCCATTTCATCAAACCACAGTGAAACAGGATTTCCGTCAAACTCAAAACCTTTTCCGGTGGTCTTATACTCGTTCTTTAAAAATTCTGCCATTTCTTCCGGTGTCTTACCCTGCTGATACTTGGCATAGATACGTTTTCTGCTGTTATCCCTACCGCCGCCACTACGCAAGATACTGTCAATCTGCTCCTGTGGCAAAGAAAAAGCAGCGGGCATGGTATATTGAATACTTGCTTCCGCTGCTGCGCTTGTGCCAACCTGTTCCTCAAAGCTCGGAAACAGGCTTAACTGCTGATAGGTTCCCTCCGGCTGTTCGATATTTAACTGTAGATTAGTTCCGTCATCACGATCTCCTCTGCCGAGTGTACGATGCTGTTCATCTTCGCTACCCAGAGCATCTGATTCTCTGCTTTCATCTGCTCCGTTATCCCCTCTCTCTCCTTCATCTGTCTGGTCAGAAGCTCCATTCTCTCCTCTGCCTGCTCCTGTATCATCAACAAGTGTTCCTTCAGCTTCCCGCTCAGAAGAAGTCCCGTATATACTCCGTTCTTGTGCTCCTGTAAGAACTTCTTCCTCATCAGTCCGTACTTTGTCAGTACCTCCTTCGGCTGTTCGTCCATTGCTACCATCGGTATCTGATAATCCCCGTTCTTCTCGTATGTCAGATTCATCATATTTGCTCCTTTCCCCGGCTTCTCCGGTCTGTGTGATAGATTGTTCGTCTTGACTTTCGCTTTCACGCTTTAACGCATTATAGTCTGCTTCAGATGCATTTGCAAGTCCTTTTTCGATATTTTTCTCATGGGTGTCGATACGTTCCCTGCCTACTCTCGTTTCTTCCCGATTTTGGGCAATCTGCCTGTCATACGCTCCGATTGCTTTTCCAATTTCCATAAGGATTGGCTTGGATAAATCAGACACATTGCTGCCAAGCTGTGACAGTGTTTCCACTGTGTTAAACTCATGGATATAAGGAAAGTTTATTTCTTCGGCAAGCTCGCTCTCCTCCATGCCGCAACGCTTTAAAACAGTATAGGCAATGCTGTCGGCAAGGGTTTCCCGTATCCTTATTTCCACGTTCAGCTCGTCCAGTTCCTCTAAAAAGCTCCATTCCTTTAAGTATTCCATATCTGAAGCAAGCTCTTTATAACAGTCCTCTGCAATCCGTCCGGCAATCTCCCGGATACGTCCCACAAACCCGGCTTCCCTGTCGGTATCCCCATAAGTCTTTTCCAGACGGGAAATCACCGATTCCATGTGTTCCTCACGCATTTCCCAAAGGTTAGGGAATTGTCCGATTCTTCTTGCCTTATGCACATCTGAAATATCAAAGACATACTTCAAACCGGAAAAACTATCCTCATCTATCAGTGCAATGCCCTTTGCACCTTTGTTTACCCAGCAGTGCATCTTTTCATTCCATATCTCTATGGAAGCACAGGCGGTTGCCTCCGGTCTTTGGGCATAGATTAAAAGCTGTTCCTTAAATGGATATTTATACAATCTGGAAGCAGTATTTAGGTATCTCCTCCAGTTTTCTTCATTCCGCACGACTTCTTTTGCTGTTTCCTCTGCCAGTGCGGAAATCAATTTATATTTTCTCATGGTAAACCTCCGTAAAAAAGGCTGTAAGGCACTTTAAGCACCCTACAGCCTGTGATCAGTTACTTATCGGCATCAGGCATAAAAACCATGCTCCTCAATACCTTTTTCCAGAATACAGTTAATCAGTTCCTCAAGTTCCACTCCGTTAATCTCGCTGACAACAATCAGCTTGGCAAGGGTATCCTTCGGAACGGATACCGCATAACTCTCCTCATCCGCACGAAGTTCATGGACACAGATACCCAGTCCCTCTGCAATCTTGCACATAGCACCAAGCTCCGGCTCCTTAACTCCTGCCATAATGTCAAGGATTATTCTCTCCGGCACACCGGAAATTTTGGAAAGCTCCGCAATCCCGATTTCTTCCTCTTTCATCACGTTTAATAGCTTATCTCCTGTTGTATACATATCCCACTCCTCCTATATTACGGCTTCCTTTTTCTTTTCCGGTGCAGAATGCTCTTTCCCGGCATTCATTTTAATAACAGCATCCTTCTTCTCCGCAAGCTTCTCCTTTACTGAAACACGCTCATGACGGTTATCTCCTTTTTCCTCTTTCTGCTTAGCACGTTCCTCTGCCCGGTCACTGCGGAACAGTTCATGTTCTTTGGCATCATACTCATATACATGATCCGAAAGACGTTCTCCAGGCGCCACCTGTGTCTGATTTACTTCCTGTACCATCTGCTCAAGTTCTTTAAACTCCATTCCCGCATCTTTCGGTATAATCAGCGTTTCATGGATTGAAGAAGGCAGCATGTAAAAATCTCCTACCTTCTCAGCGATCTCCTGTCTGATATCATCGTTTAAAATTGCAGCCGCCCCATTTACTTTTGTATCATTTGTCAGCACATACATGGTATCGGGAATATCCGACATCATCTGCATTGCCATTTCTTTTGCTTCATCCATACCCACATTTTGTTCTCTTGCAATATCAACTGCAATCATCTCCGCAACCGTCTCATTCATTCCTTTGAAACTATGTGGCTGCAAAGTATCCATATTCTGCAACGCCTGGTCATGCAGTTCTTCAAGTGTGATTCCATATCCATCCATCAGATTATCTGTAATGGTAATGGTCGCAGTTCCTTCTCCTGTTTTATCCATTAAAATCTGATACACAACTGCTAAATCTTCCAACTTGGAGTACGGTTTATCCTGAAGGAACTGCTGATTTGCTTCCTCGTTGATCAGCTTACATACAATTTTTTCCTTAATCTTGTCAAAATCGGTAACTGCCGATACATCTATATCATGATCTATATAATGTGACTGATACACACTTGCAATCTGAGCTAACACATCATCCAATTCAGCACCATCCTGTATCTGCTCAAAATATGGATTCAGATAAATGGTAGGTGCAATATTGCTTTCCTCTGTTCTTACCATCAGACCGTCCAGAACACAGTCATTATTCTTTACAATCTGATTGACCTCAACTGCAGCATCTGCAAACTTTTCAGGAAGGAAATCCTGTATCTGTTCTTTTACCTGTTCTACAAAATCTCTATATTCCATTACTTTCTCTCTCCCTTCTTGGTGTCATTCTGTGATTTCTCTGTCAGCTTTGATACTGTGGCACCATACATCTGGTACCTCTTCATCATGTTTCTCTGGCTTGTTACATTGATTTCTTTTTCTAACTGCTTCATTCTGACTTTCCTCCCTATTCTGCTTTTCTTCCAAATGAAAACGTATCTTCTTTTTCCTTTTTCGGGGCAAATCTGCCTTTGACTTCCAAAAGCCTTTTTTCCATAATGGAAAACATGGCTTCCACCTGCTCCTGTGTATACTCATAATTGGTGCGGTTGGAAAGGTTCTCAAGCCTGCCGATTGCATCAATGACCTTGTTCACACGATACTCCCCAAGACGGACAAACTTGTCCGCCTTGCTCTCATTGTCCTGTATTTTCTTTGTTTCTTCTGCTCCCATTTGTTACATCCTCCTTTTATTTTTTCTTTCCTGTGAATTTCTTATTGGGAAACTCCATGACAAACTTAAACTGCACTCCGGACTTTTCTTCTCCGTCCTTTGTGTAGTGGTATTCTTCCGTACCGCTCGGAATGATATAGGCATCGTATTTCTTGCCCGCCTTGCTTGTAAGCCCCTTTAGCAACGTCTTTTTCCCGTCAAGCAGGCTTTCCACCTGTTCATCTGACAGGGAAACGCCCATGATCCGGCTTACATTCATGCCGCACTTATTCTTGCAGAAAGCTCCGTATTTTCCCTTTACCACCTCTCCGCCGCAGTTCGGACATTTACCAAGTACCTTCTGCTCCTGTGCGAACATCTTTTTCTGCTCGTCACTGACTTCGTGGTAGGTGTGGATTAAGTCAGATACCATTGTTTCAATATCTGCCATAAAGTCCTCACGCTCCATCTCTCCCTTTGCAACAAGGGTAAGGGCATTTTCCCAATCAGCGGTAAGTTTCGGTGACTTTACCACATCGGGAAGCACCGTAATCAGCTTCATTCCATCCTCTGTCGGTATGATCTGCTTTTTCTCACGCTTCACGAAACCGTCCTTGACTAACTTCTCTATAATGTCTGCTCTGGTGGCAGGTGTACCGAGTCCTTTGCGCTCCACATCGTCAGTCATGTCCTCGTTTCCGGCTCGTTCCATTGCAGACAAAAGGGAATCTTCAGTGTAATGTTTTGGCGGCTGTGTGAAATGCTCGGAAACCTTTGTCTGCTCCACTGCAATCATCATGCCCT
>OJNO01000843.1_pt1 | contig 12093 bp, 9 predicted proteins | sample 1597761 | NCBI WGS metagenome assembly OJNO01 (sample SAMN00265071, study PRJEB22529) | human gut metagenome
ATTGTCCAAATGCGTCCGCATTGAAGAACTTTTAATCAACTAAATAGCAATTATATTGTCTGGCTCGGCGCGGTGCCAAATTGTTTTTTATAGGCCCGGGAGAAGGTGGTATAGTCGGAGAAGCCGCTTAACTGGGCGGCCTTCAGAATGGGGGTGCCTTCGGAAATTTTTGTGCGGGCGAGAAGAAGGCGCTTGCTAATGATGTAGTTGTGGACGGTGTAACCGGTTTCCTCCTTGAATTTCCGCATCATGTGATACTTGCTCAGGTAGTATTTCCGCGCAAGGGTTTCAATGGAAAGATCTTCAGTAAGGTTGTGGTTAATATAACGTAGAAGCTCTTCTATCTGGGAATCACTGCTGTAGGAATGAGCGTCATAAATGTACTGCTTTTCCAGAAAAATGCGGTTTACATAAACCATGAACTGGGTGAAAAGAGCTGAGCCAAGAAGCTCGCTTCCAAATTTTTCGTCTTTCAGGGCAGCTTCCAGTTCGTAGAGAAGCTGCTTTAATTTTTCCTGAGTGTCAGAGTCCAGACGGATTAGATTGTAACTCCGGTCAATCGCCTTCTGAAAACAGCGGAGCAGTTCTGTGGATTTGATGTCGTTGCGGATCCATAGTACAAAACGTTCGTATGGAACCGAAAAATCAATTTCAGGTTTGTGGATGGCGTGACGGTTCACGAGGAGAATGTCCCAGGGCTTCAGGTAGTAGGACTTTCCCTCAATGTGGTAGGCTGCCTTTCCGGAAAGAAAGATGATCACCTTGTGAAAATCATGATAATGGTAGGAAAATTCTCGCTTGGTCTGATCCTTGATGTGAAAAAGCCGGAAATCCTGCTCCAGATAGCCGGTTTTTTCAGTAGGCTCATTGAAAGAATTCATATGTTATGGCTCCTGTTTTTACTATAGTGTGTATGGAACCGCAAACTTTGCTTGCAGCTACGTTTGCGTAGCGTCATAATTCAATTCTGCGCTTGAAATATGACTTTATTATAAATGAAATACCGCATTTTTTGCAATATATTTCGCAAGTTATTCTATGTACATGGGAAAAATAAACGCTATACTGGATATATAAGATGTGATTTGAGAAAAAAGATCACGGGCGCTTCGTCAGAAAGGAATTGAAAACAATGAGAGACAGCATTATCATGACAAAATATCAGGGCTTTGGAAATGATTATCTGGTACTGGATGCGAAGAAAAACCAGCTTCAGCTGCAGGGTAAAAAAGTTGCGCTTCTTTGCCAGCGGGGGTTCGGACTTGGAGCGGATGGTGTGCTTTACGGACCAGTTGACATTAACGGAAAAATGGGAATGCATATTTTTAATTCCGATGGAAGTGAAGCTGCAATCAGTGGAAACGGTGTCTGTATTTTTGCAAAATATCTTATGGACAATGAGTATGTTACAGAGAAAAAATTTGCCATTGAGACTTTATCCGGAACAATCGAAGTAGAGTGTCTGAATGCCAGAGCGACAGAGTTCCGCGTAAATATGGGCAAAGCCTCTTTCCTTTCCAGAGAGATTCCGGTAACTGGCGAGGTGCGTGAGGTGATCGATGAGCCATTTACATTTAACAAGAAAGAATACAAGGCAACTTGTCTCACAGTAGGAAATCCACACTGCATTATTTTCATGGATCAAGTATCTCAGGAAAAAGTAAGGGAGCTGGGGCCATATGTGGAAAATGCAGATGAGTTCCCGGAAAGAGTGAACCTGCAGATCTGCCGCCAGATTGATAAAGGAAATCTGGATATCGAGATCTGGGAGCGTGGCTCCGGTTATACAAAAGCTTCCGGTACAGGAAGCTGTGCGGCAGCCATTGCAGCCTACCGAAAAGGTCGGATGGAAAACAGAATCAATGTAAACCAGCCAGGTGGTATGATCCAGATCGACATTAAAGAAGACGGAACTATTTTTATGACAGGAACTGTTGGATATATTGCGGAGATGAGCGTGGCTGAGAGCTTTTTCTCATAGAAAGAAAATATGGTGCATATGGCGCATCCCAACGGCCGGGGCTGTGTAGCGGTAGCTACGGCGACTGACGTAGGAGCAGCAGATGAAAAATCAGACAAGTCAATATGGCAGTTGCTTAATTTTCAATGTAGGAGAATCCAGGTATAGAAGTAAGAAGACTTCCGTGCCTGGATTCTTTTTTGCTGCAAATGGGGGGATGATGTCTGTAAGCGATATCATTATGCCTAAAGAGAGGAAAGCATTTTTTATATAAAATATGGAGACGGAATCAGCATGTTGATATACGAAACAGCCCCTCTTGTTGATAAAAAAAGTGCAATGTCTAAACTAAAAATAGATAGACATTTCTAACACAATTCTGTAAAATAAACAAAGATTAGAAAACACTAATAATAGTTAAACAAGGAGGAAGAGAATGGCTGACAAAAAGTTATTAAGAAAAATTGCTCCGATCATTATGAGTGCAGCTGTAGCGATGACCAGTTCACCGGTTGGAGTTATGGCAGAGGACTTTACTTCTGGAGAAGCAGCTGTTGAGGTATCTGAGGAGACTACATATGGTTCTGATGAGATTTCAGACGACTATGACGAATCATCAGAGGCTGACGATTCAGCAGATTTTGCTACAGACACAGAGGATGGTTTTGAGTCTGGAGAAGCCGCAGAAGAGGAGTCTGGATTCGAGGATGGTGAAACCGGAGACACAGAAGATGCTTTTTTAGCAGACACTGAGGGCGAAACCAACAATGAAGCGGGAGCTTTGAAAACAGTGGAGGATGGTCAGATCGTACTGATGAACATTCCCTATGAAGCTTTTTACAGATCTGAGTTGAAAAACAATGATGTAAAAGTAGATGCATTTACATCCGCGACGAAAGCAAAAACAAAGATGAGCGGCGTGATGAATGGAAATGCTGCTTATCATACAAGCGCGGAAGGAAATGAACTTGCAGGTGTTACTTTTCCGGTAAAAGTGAATAAAGCTTCTGATTTGGAAAATTTTAAACAGATTACAGACAGCACTACTATAGAGATTACTACGAACATGAAAGGCCAGGTAAGTACTAATACATATACTGGTGCAGCGGCTCTTATTGAACAGCCAAGCTATACTTATTATGTTCCGGCAGAAACTCCTGCATATTACAAGGAAATGAGCGTAGATGAGAACGGAAATATTTCTTTTGGCGCTGTTCAGGGAATGTCCGAACAGAATGTTAGTGTGAATGCTGAATTAAAGCTTAATTCCAAATATGGAGATTATCAGCTTGAGCTGGATGAGACAGCAGTAAAGGCAGTAGTAAATGCATCTAATGGTGATAAGATTTATGGTGTAATCATCAATACAACAGACGGAACCACTTATGCACTCCGTCATCTTGAGAATATCTGGAAAGGAAAAGAACTTGCATGGAGCACCGGCTTTACAACAGAATCTCACGGTTGCCCAATAAGCTCTGACCACTACAAATCCATGATGGGAAAAACTATTTCAAGCGTAACGTACTATACGGATAAGGGGGAAATTAATTTTGATATTCCAGATACTTATGTTCCGGTAAAAACAGGTGTCAGTGCAACCGTTGACAACATCAAGGTAACAGATGCAGAGGTTAAAGTTGAATTATCTGAAGCACTTCCATCTGATTATTCAAAGAAATATGCAGTTGATGATGTGGAAGCAGCGACAACAGAGACAGGAGTAAAGGTTACAAATCTTACACCTGGAACACATACTCTGACAATTTCCGATGCAAATGGAAAATATGCTCCTGTCAGCGCTACTTTTACAGCAACAACAGATACTGTAATGGCTTCCTATGATGAGTATGAAGGAAAACTGGTTGCTGCGGCAGATATTACCGCTGAGCAGTTTGTTGCATTTACCAAAACAGTTTCAAAAGTAAAAATTGGTGACCAAGAGTATGCTGCAAGCGGAAAAGGTGCTGTGAAGATTGTTCAGGAGGATGGAACTCTTGATTATTCTAAAACAGCTGTAAACGATGGAGATACAGTAGTTGTAAGTGCTGCCGGATACCCAGATGTAACATTTGTTTACAACGAAAACGTATATGTATACGCAGGTCTTACATGGGCTGAGTACTGGGCTTCCGAGGATGTATACAATGCAGGCTCCACAGCTTCTTCTGAAGAAAAAGACAGAAGAGGTGAGTCAGACCTTGGAGCATTTGATGCTGTAACAAGAGCAACTGCAAACCATGGCCTTCACAGAGGAAGCTTCCAGGCAATCGCGGTTCTTAATGGAAAAACAGTTTCCCACTGGAGCGCAGACGGAAAAACAGTTTATTATGCCGATGGAACATCAGAAGTATTTAACCGGAACAATGTAACCGGATATACCGTAACTGGACTGAAATATGTACCGGTTGAGATTAAGAGAGCTGACCTTGCTGCTTTTGCAGAAAGCCATACAATTGTAAAAAATGGCGGACAGCTGATCGGCGGTTATGGCGAGAAAGAACTGAAATCCTATGAAGCTGTTGCAAATGTAACTGCAAATACAAATGGTTTGAAAAAAGTTACAAAAGCTGAAGACGGAAGCTTTGTAATCGGAGCAAGACAGAACGGAACTGAGTCTGGTATCAAAGATGCAGAGCTGAAAGTGGCAGACGGAATTACAGCAACTGTAAAACCTGGAAATGGTTCTTATGGTGAGTTCCTGAGAGTTGACCTGACTGGAAACTATGGCGATCTTGGTGCACATATGCAGTCTGTTGAGTGGGCATATTATGGAAATGATTCCACTTATACAAACAGACTTGCAAACTATGGAACAAAATTTGCAGCTGATAACTGGATGCATAAAATGATGGGTATCCAGCTTGGTCTTACAGAATCTGGAAGATGCAAGCTTCCGGAAGGAACTGACGGAACTGGTTACTGGATCCTTACTGTTCATGCCCTTGGATACCAGGATTACGTTGTAAAATTTCAGGCAACAGCTGAAAATATTGCAAAACCTGCAGGTGATGCAGATTCCACACCACTGGAAAACATTATCGCAGAAGCAAAAGCCCTGAACGAGGCTGATTATACTCCAGAGAGCTGGGCTGCTGCAAAAGACAGCATTGCAAATGAGCTTGAAGAGTGCGAGGAAATGCTTGCAAATATTAAGAATCAGACAACTTATGGCGTAGAAGAGCAGATCGGACATTTAAGAGAAGCTCTCAACATGCTTGTAAAGGCTCCGGCTCCAACCGCAACACCGGCACAGCCGACTGCAACACCAGCCCCGGCACAGCCAACTGCAGCACCTGCACAGCCAACTGCAACTCCGGCACCGACTGCAGCACCGGCCAAAGGAATTACAGCAACTGCAAAAGCTTCCACAATTTACACCAAAGGAAAAACATCTACAACCATTACGGTTGTAAAAAATGATGTAACTGGAAAAGTTAAATTTACATCCAGCAACAAGAAAGTAGCTACTGTTTCTTCCAAAGGCGTTGTAAAAGCGAAAAAAGCGGGAAAGACAACCATTACGGTAAAGGTTGGAAATTACACTAAGAAGGTAGTAATCCAGGTTAAGAAACCTTCTCTGAAGCTTGCAAAATCTTCTGCAACAATCAAGAAAGGCAAAACAGTAAAAATCAAAGCAACCGCAACACCATCCGGAAAAGTAACATACAAGTCCAGCAACAAGAAAGTAGCGACTGTTACTGCAAAAGGTGTTGTAAAAGGTAAGAAGAAAGGTACTGCAACCATCACTGTTACAAGTAATGGAGTATCTAAGAAATTCAAAGTAAAAGTAAAATAATGATTACAAAGCTTTTACGATAACAAATAATACTTGTGCAAAAGCAAGGCAAAGGAACGGGGGCCGTTTTTAACAGCCCCTGCTTTTGCTTGTAAAAAGAAACTTATTTTGCTACATATTTTAACAGGAGACAGCATGAAAAAACGAGACAGTGATAAGAATCCTTTTGAAAAAAAGAATCTGGTGAAACTTGCTCCAGCAGCAGTGGTTATTGCGGCTGTGGCTGCAGCAGGTGCTCAGGCTGGCAGCAGTGGAAAAGAAGTGACTGCTGAAACCAGAGAGGTTGTAAAATCCCAGGATCTGGAATCGCTTCTGAAAACAGCCTATTCCTATGAGGCAGCAGATGACGAGGCAAAAGAGGAGAGTCTGCTGAAAGCAGGCAAAAATACATCATCATCTTCAAAGAAAAAAACCTCCAAAATTTCAAAGAAAAAAAGTGGTATAAAAAAAGGAAGCTCAAAGACCCTTCCAGTAAAAACGGCTGCATCTTCAGGGGTAGGTCAGGGCTCCACCACTACACCAACTACAGAAGTTCCGGAAGGCGGCTATAAAGATGGAACTTATCAGGGCAGCGGTACTGGCTTTGGAGGAACGATTACCGTACAGGTAACTGTATCAGGTGGGAAAATCACAGCTGTTGATATATTGAGTGCCTCTGGAGAAACAGGCTCTTATTTTGCCTCTGCACAGGGCGTTGTAAGTAAGGTTTTATCAAGCCAGTCCCCGAATGTGGATGCAGTCAGCGGTGCAACTTATTCCTCAAACGGGATTATCCAGGCAGTACAGAATGCCCTTTCACAGGCAGGAAACAGTGATTCTGCCACACCAACTCCAACGCCAACGCCAAAACCTGCAAAGAAACCGAAGAAAGATACTTCTGTCAGCTATAAAGATGGCGTATATGAGGGACAGGCAGAAGGCTTTGATGGAATCGTAACGGTAAAGGTTACAATAAAAAATGGAAAAATCAAAAAAATAAGCAACACAAATACAGACACACCTGAATTTTTTAATAAAGCATGGAAAACAATCAAGTCCAATGTGATTTCCAGACAGAGTACTTCTGGAATTGATACTGTAAGTGGCGCAACATTTTCTTCAAATGGAATTCTCGGAGCTTTATCCCAGGCTCTTTCAAAGGCTGATCAATCAGGAACTACAGACTCAAAGGAAGAAGATATAACTCCAACCCCGACTACTGTACCTGATGAAACTGTAACACCAATTCCAACGGAGATTCCACATCCTACCAAGACTCCGGATAATCCGTCAGATGAACAGCCGGTTGTAAAGCTTTTGAAAGATGGTACCTATACAGGGTCTGCAATGGGATATTCTGGAAAGGTTAACATAACACTGACAATTAAAGACGGAAAAATTACGGAAGTAACCAATACAAACTCAGATACCAGAAGCTTTTTCAATAAGGCATGGAGATCCATACAGCCTAAAATACTGGAAAAGCAGAGTACAGAAGGAATTGACACTGTAAGTGGTGCAACATTTTCTTCTATGGGAATTCTGGATGCGTCCAAAATAGCATTGGAGCAGGCAAAAAATACAGAGGTACAGCCTTCAGTAACGCCAGAGCCCACTGAGGCGCCGGATTCCACCGAGAAGCCAGAACCCACAAATACGCCAAAGCCGACTTCTGTTCCAGAACCAACGACTGCGCCGGAGCCTACAGCTGTACCAGAGCCTACTGAAGCGCCTGCGCCAACTTCTGCGCCGGAACCGACGGATATACCGGAGAATTCTGTGACGCCGGAACCGACAGCTACGCCAGAACCCACGCCTGTGCCTGCTGGTGCATATACAGATGGAACCTACACTGGCATTGGAGAAGGCAATGACGGACCAGACAGTGTACAGGTTACAGTAACAATATCCGGAGGACAGATTGTGGGAGCAACTTATTTTTCCTATGATGATGAAGAATATGCAGATACAGCCTGGGAGGGAATTCTTGGACAGGTTATGGGAAAGCAGTCCGCAGACAGTGTAGATACAGTATCTGGATGCACATATTCCTCCCAGGGATTTATTCAGGCATTTAGAAATGCATTAAATCAGGCAAAAGGAGCATAACCCATGAAATACCAGAGTTTTATTATGAGAGTTTTATGTCTGCTTCTGATCGTTGGCGCCGTCCTTGGCTACAACTCCATGCAGAAAAAAGATAGTGATACCGAAAAAGACCAGCAGATCGCCAGTCTGACAACCAGAGTGGAGGCCTTGGAAAAACAGCAGGATGAGATATTAAGTGCCCTTGAAGAGGCTGCAAAAGCGCAGGAAGAGGCGAAGAAAAAGGCAGAAGAGGAAGCGAAGAATCAGAAAGCCCAGACGGAAGAAGCGGCTTCCGGGGATGCTTCCGAGGACACGAAAAAAGATGACAAGAATACAGATGAGACAGAGGCTGAGGACGCTTCTTCTGAGGAAGAAAGTGAAGATCTTGTCTACAAAAACGGAACCTACACAGGAGACGGCCAGGGCTTTGGCGGCAACATCCAGGTTCAGGTTACACTTGAAAATGACACGATTACAGACATTCAGGTGGTAAGTGCACCAGGCGAAGACTCTGCATACCTTTCCCAGGGACAGGGCGTGATCAGTACCATTTTGGCTGCCCAGAGTACAGATGTTGACACCATTTCCGGAGCAACCTTCAGTTCCACTGGAATTATCAACGCTGTAAATGATGCATTTGGAAAGGCGGAAAATCAATGAAAAAGAGACAGAGAAAAATCCGGCTGATCCGTGCCGGCATCCAGCTTCTGTTTTTCATTTTTGCTCCGGCACTTTTTTCCACAGCATTCGCAGGCGTGAAGTCCGTTTTTCAGGCAATCGCAGCACATCAAGCAATCAGCTGGAATTCCTTTCTGGATGTGACTGCCGTGCTGCTGGTGGTAACCTGCCTGTTCGGACGGCATTTCTGCGGATATGCCTGCGCATTTGGTTCCCTTGGGGATGCATTGTACGAGCTGACTGTGTTTATCCGCCAGAAGGTTTTTCATAAAAAAGGCCGTCACGGATACTCAGAAAAAGCCATCCGCATTTTGCAGAAGGTGAAATATATCTGGCTTCTGGTGCTTCTTGTATCTATCCTTACCGGCTGGTACAGCAAGCTTCAGGGCATGAGCCCATGGGATGTGTTTTCCATGCTCACCGCTGGCAGACTTCCCGGTGCTGCCTACAAGGTGGGGATTGTGCTGCTGATTCTGCTCATGATCGGAATGTGCACCCAGGAAAGATTTTTCTGCCAGTTCCTCTGCCCAATGGGCGCGATTTTTGCTATAATGCCTATAGCACCCTCTGCACTGTTCAACCGTGACAGAAGCACCTGTCCGGCGAAATGCGGAGCCTGCAAAAAGCGCTGTCCTGCTCATCTGGACATTGACGGTGATACCCTTCTCTCAGGAGAATGTATCTGCTGCCACGCCTGCCAGGGAATCTGCCCGAAGAAGAATATCCGGATCGGGATTCCGAAGATGAAAGATGAGAGCTCTTTTTAAACACGCGCTTGGAAAAGATGGGCGAAAGCTATTGGAAAGTAAGAGAAAATAAAATCAGAAAGAACAGGATATGAGTAAAAAAAGAAGTAAAGTAAGATTTCAGAATGAATTCGATTTAATTAAGGTACATTATAAAAAGCAGTCCAGAGGTCAATCACTTACCTGCTTGGATATGTTTAATGGGAGAAGGAATTTGAGAAAGAGAAGTGTGGCAGGAATCCTCTGCGGCAGCCTGCTTCTCACTGTCATTTCCGCTACAGTACTGGGAAAAACAACTACAGTTGTTTATGCATCTGACATAGAAAAATACACCAACGCAGATTTCGCAATGGACACGGTAGTTTCCGAAACCCTTTATACCTCAGGCAAGGACATCAACACTCAGATTGGCGAAAAGCTCCGCGAAATGGAAACCACCCTCCTTTCCTGGACAGAGGAAAACTCCCAGATTTCCCAGCTGAACAATGCTGAGGGCAAGACCATGGAAGTCTCTGATGATCTTGTCGCCGACCTTGAGAAAATCCGCCAACTGTCCCAGGATTCCGACGGTGTTTTTGACCCCACCCTTGGAAAGATCATCCGCCTGTGGAACATTGACGGCGAGAATCCTCATGTCCCGGACCAGTCCGAAATTGACACTCTTCTTCCCGAAGTGGGCTACGAGAAAATTCAGGTGGACGGAAACAATGTAACCCTTCTTGATGGCTGTACCCTGGATCTTGGTGCTGTTGGAAAAGGCATGGGCTGTGACCAGATCATGGATTACCTGCAAACCCAGCCAGACGTCGTCGGTATGATCCTGAACCTTGGCGGCAGCAGTGTCATGACCTACGGCGAAAAGCCCGACGGCTCCTCCTGGAAAGTAGCCCTTACCGATCCCCGTGACACGGAAGGCGACTATCTTGGAGCCATCACCCTGGACGCCAACCAGTTCCTTTCCACCTCCGGCGACTACGAAAAATACTTCATAGAAGATGGAATTCGCTACCACCACATTCTGGATCCAAAGACCGGCTATCCTGTACAGAACGGTCTCACCTCCGTCACCATCGTCTGCGACCAGGGTTACCTGGCCGACGGCCTCTCCACTGCCTGCTTCGTCCTGGGTCTGGACGCCGCGAAACCTCTTTTAGAGAAATATGATGCAGAAGCCGTATTCGTAGATGAAGACAAAAATGTGTATGTGACAAGTGGATTGATGGATAAATTCGAATTAATGAAAGACGGATACACAGTAAACGAAGCGTAAGTTGTCCATGATAGATTCATAGAAAATGATAGCTTACGGAATAACGAAAAGAGCTCCAGAGGATAGTCAAAAACTATCGTCAGGAGCTCTTTTTCAATCAACAGCATTTGGGCTGAATATATTCCTAAGCGGGGCATTCAAGGCGCGCCCTTAATGGAGCGGAGATCCACTGCTTACGAAGACTTAACATCGAAGGCTCTCCTGAGATGTTTAGTCGCAGTTAGCAGTTAGCTCCGCGGAATGTTGCGCCTCCCCGCGTGGAATATATTCAGCCCAGATGCGTACGGTGGTAACATATTACGGAATCCTCTTAAGCACTTCCTTCGTCAGCACTCCAATCAGCAGTCCTGTAATCACTCCCGACACCATCAGCGCCGGAGCATAATAATACAACAGTCCCACCGTATGCGTTGCCGGAATCGCCACCAGCAGCTGACCAATGTTATGGGAAACGCCACCAGCCACACTTACACCCAGCTGCCCGAATCCAATCTTATTTTTTACAAAAACCATCACGATCAAACTAAGGGTCGCCCCCGCCAGACTATACATAATACTGGAGCCGCTTCCAAACATAAAACCGATAATAAAAATTCTCACAATGGAAACCAGCGCCGCTTCTTTCCACGTATATCTCTCCAGCACAAAAAGCACCGCCAGATTTGCAAGCCCCAGCTTCATTCCCGGAATTCCCGCAAAAAATGGAATCAACGACTCCACATACCCGAAAATAATGGCAATGGCTGCAAACAGCCCAAGATACGCTGTCTTTTTCTGATCCATCACTTACACCACTGCGTCAAATCCACTTTCGGAATCCTGTGAATCTGAATCGCCCTCTCCCTGAATGACTACTCTGTTTGGCAGGCACACAATATATCCGCCTGCACTGCCCACTGCCGGCTGCTTCATGCAAAGATGATCCGGGCAGTCCGCCTCTGTCATCTTTACCTCGCCGTCCTTAATTTCACACACATTGGTATCCCCAATCTGGATCACCTGATCCTCCGCCAGTGAATAAGTCCCATAAAGCTCCCCATCCACCATAATCTGAATCGACCCATGAGTTCCATGTGGAACCGCATAAACAAAAATACAAAGCACCACTGAAATAACCAATAGTGCACCAATAAATACCGCTTCTTTCTTCTTCAAAAATGATACCTCTTCATTAATAGCTTTAACCAAAATCATCATATCATAGAACCATGTTCCACAAACGAACCATTAGTTTATGATATAAGAAATACAGAGATTTTTCAACCTATTCTAAAATCCATTTTTGAGAAAAAATCGCAACAGAGAGAATGCCTGTTATTCACAAAGAAAACGGTAACGGGTGGCTATTCCTTTCCACACCGCTTTTTATTGTAATTTCCCACGGAATATGCTATTGTATAGTTTGAAAGTCTGTGTGCCGTGCGGATCGCGGGAATGATTTTTCAAACACGTTCCAGGCCGGCGGCATTGTTGAAGAAATGTAACGATTCAGAAAACACTGGACAGTTACACAGAAATATTAGAAAGAAGGTGAAGCTATGGTTGAATTAGACCAGTTCAAGAGCATTCTTGC
>OJNO01000861.1_pt1 | contig 11864 bp, 11 predicted proteins | sample 1597761 | NCBI WGS metagenome assembly OJNO01 (sample SAMN00265071, study PRJEB22529) | human gut metagenome
GTCCGTTTTCAGGCGGGTGTATGGCACGCCGAGCGACGCGCACAGCTCCGCCACCGGCGTGAAGTCCATGCCGTCAAACCCGAGCTCGACCGTGATGGCCTCGAGCGCAAACGGCTTCGGATAGTACCGGCGCAGCTCGTTGAGCGCCATGAGCAGCACGAGCGAATCCTTGCCGCCCGAGACGCCGACGGCGACGGTGTCGCCCGGCGCGATCATGTCATAATCCTCCACGCACCGGCGCACCAGACCGGTGAGCGCGTTCAGGTCATTCATAGCGGGCCTCCAAAATGAAAATAGAAACTGCGAATTCGAGCGTAAAACGAAGCAAAACGGAGATTTTGAGAGCAAAGTCATATCTAAATCAAAATTTCATTGACAGGTATCGCCGATTGTGGTATAAAAGATAAGCGCGAATGCGAGACCTATTCTACGTTCGCGCCTGAAAAATGTCAAAATGTTTTTCAACACATTCAAATTGGAGGCACGAATATGTCCACTACTTTGCTGAACAAGGACACCGTCACCCGCAAGTGGTACGTTCTGGATGCAGCCGGCAAGCCGATGGGCAAGACCGCAGCGCTCGCTGCTGATCTGCTGCGCGGCAAGCTCAAGGTCACCTACACCCCGCACGCTGATTGCGGCGACAACGTCATCATCATCAACGCCTCCAAGGCGGTCCTCACCGGCAACAAGATGGAGCAGAAGTATTACCGTACTCACTCCGGCTGGGTCGGCGGCCTCAAGGAGACCAAGTACCGCATCCTCATGCAGGAGAAGCCCGAGCTCGCGATGCGCGTCGCGGTCCGCGGCATGATGCCCCGCAACACCGTCACCAAGGACTCCCTCAAGCGCCTGCACATCTATGCCGGCGAGGCTCATGAGCAGCAGGCTCAGAAGCCCGAAGTTTGGGAAGTCAAGTAAAGGAGGATAAAGAAGAATGTATCAGTCCAAGAAGCCTTACCTCTACGGCACCGGCCGCAGAAAGTCCTCCGTTGCCCGCGTGCATCTCTTTGAGAACGGCACCGGCTCCATCACCATCAACGGCCGCGACATCGACGAGTATTTCGGTCTCGAGACCCTGAAGATGGTCGTCCGTCAGCCCCTGGCCGCTACCGAGGAGCTCGGCAAGGTCGACATCGTTGCCACCGTCGAGGGCGGCGGCGTGTCCGGTCAGGCCGGCGCTCTGCGTCACGGCATCAGCCGCGCCCTGCTGCTGGTGAACCCCGAGTTCCGTCCCATTCTGAAGAAGGCCGGCTTCCTGACCCGCGATCCTCGTATGAAGGAGCGCAAGAAGTACGGTCTCAAGGCGGCTCGTCGCGCTCCGCAGTTCAGCAAGCGCTGATCGGACGCAAATTTACAACTCAAAAGCTCAAAAACCCCGGAAAATCAGCATTTTCCGGGGTTTTCTTATACCCTTTTCGTCTGATTGTTTTTGAAGCCTTTCGCTGTTTTTGACCGTATGTGACCTCGGTTAACCCATTTTATAAGGGCTAAAAATGGGTTAACCGGGACAAATGGGTGAGCAAATGGGTGAGTAAATGGGTTAACTGAAGGGTCAACACAAGGTGAATTTGCGGTTTTTTTCATGAACGCCCCTAAGTAAAAATGAACTGCATTGACACTGATGCGGTTTGTACTAATTTCATAAAATATGACTATGGGAAAATGTTTTTAAATTCTTTGTCAGGAGGTAAGCCCACATGAAAAAAGGGATACTTATATATGACTCCTCCACAAATCGCTTTGACGTTTTGTATGAGGAAGGAAACAGTTATGGCGGCCTGCACTGCGGAACTACAATGGAGGTCTTGATAAATGACGAATGGGTACCCACTCGCATAGAGTACGGAAACGACTGGTATCTCGTAGGGGTGCAGAAGGAATCGTTACCCGGACTTCAAGTAAGAATATCGTAACCACATACTGCAAGGGCAGTCTCTCGATTAAAGGGGCTGCCTTGTTTTTATATCCAGTCGCAGAAAGGAGGAACCCGTCATGCCGAAATGCCTGTTCAGATACCAATGGGTTAAGCTGCCCAGGGCTCATTTGCCGGTCGGTAAGGGAATCATGGGTTATTGGGCGAAGCTGGCCTCGCGGGCGGCATTTCGCAAGGGTCGGGCAAAATACTGCGGATACACAAACGATGTAATGCCCGGGATGTGGTCCGGTGGCGTGGTCGGCTTGAAGAGCATTCTGGGCGTCAAAAGCCGCACGGAGGCTCTGGAAATCATGAATACGCTCAGCCGGTTCGGGTATATCCGTTACACGCTTGACGAGAAAACAAAGAAGCTGGAATATGCCGTCACCGATTGGGTCGTAAAATGCTCCGGCGCCGAATGCATGAGCGGAACAGTCTACGCAACAGACGGCTATGGCTTTCTCTGCCTTCCCCGCAACATCACACAGCGCCTTGCGGATCAGCGTTATACATTCGGCGAATCAGATGCATGGCTGGACCTCTGGTGCCACACGGTTTGGCAGGAGACCGGCAATGCGTTTTCTTATCTGGCGCCTGCCGTTCAATTCGGGAGACTTGGCGCCGCTTTGACATTGGAAGCCTTGGGACGACGCTGGGGCTGGGAAAAGACAAAGGTGTGGAGATTTTTTCAGAAGAATGGGGATGCCTTCGCTCTGCACCGTCTGCCGGGCTCCTACGGCTGCCTCATTTTCAATAGACTGTATCCGCTGGATACAGAGGCTTCCCTGCCCACCTGCGCAGAAATTGAACGCATTATTGAGAAAATGCGTATTTGCGCCGGAAATGCGCATATTGGAGGCTCGGACAATGCACGCCTGAACAAGATGATCCTTTGGTATAGCCGCAGGATCATTATCATGAGAACCACTGATTATGCCGAACAGGCATCAGAAAATCGCGTTGCACTTTCGTCCCCTATAATACGCGCGTATACTTCTCTGTGTTGGAATTGTCAGAACTGTATCTATGACTGCAGAGGTGTAAGTAGTAGACTACGCCGCATAGATGCGAACCACATCCGCGGGCCATGTGCTTACGCGGATTTTTTCTTACACTCACGAAACCGGAAAGGAGAATCAACATGAGCAAAATCGAAAGCAGTGCCGGAAAGGTGCTTTATGAACAGCAGGAAACCAAGCTGTCGCAGCAATCTGCCGCATTTATTGAGCTTCTAACAAAGCGCGGCATTCTGGGAGATTCGTCTATCGATGATGACAGAGTCCGCCAAGCCAAAAAGGAGAAAAAGAAAAGCATGTATCATAACACGCTTCTCCTGCTGCAGCACTACCGAACCATTCTCTGGACGCTGGAATGCTTCCCGTCCAGCGTAGCAGAGGAGCTGGATCGCCCGCTGAAGGATCTGGATACGCTGCTGGATCGGATCGACCTGGAACTTGGGATGAACAATCGAAAGCTGGAAGGCCGGATGGAGAGTGTACGCCGCTCCCGCCTGCTGGTTGACCGGCTCAACGATGCGGTCAGTATATTGAAAGCCAAACCGGTCAACGGGCACAAGATGTACGACATCATCTACATGACCTTTCTCGGACCGGACAAGCTGATGCACGAAGAGCTTCTGTACCGTTTGGACATCTCTGCCCGGCACTATTACCGGCTCCGCACGCAGGCAATCAATATCATCGCCCTGCGCCTATGGTCTGCCCCTGCCGGCGAGGTGGATTCCTGGCTGGAGGTTCTTTCTATTTTGGAAAACTGGTAAGGTTAAAGGCCTCGATTATTGCATTGCTTCTACAGGAGCGGGACAAATGATACCGCACAGGAGCATCGGCATGGCAGCTGTTTGATTATGTGCAGATTGTTTGGAGATACTGTAGATAAGGATCGCAAATCCAGTTGAAATTCTGTCCCGAATATTATATAATATTCGGGACAGAGCAAAGGAGGAAAACAGGATGAAAACTGGATATTCCAAGCAGATACAGGAGCGAATCAACGGTGCGGATGACGGCACAATCTTCGTGAATTCGGATTTCGCGGATATTGCTGATTCGGAAATAACCAGGCGCAATCTGAACAGATTAACGCAAATCGGTATGCTTCGCCGGATATTAAAGGGTGTTTACGAAAAGCCGAAGTACAGCAAGCTGCTTGATGAATACGTAGCGGCCGACCCGGACGCAGTTGCAAAAGCATTGGCGCGAAGTTACCATTGGACCATCGTTCCGTGTGGGAATACAGCCCTGAACCTTTTGGGGCTCTCCACACAGGTGACGGCGGTCTGGTCCTATATCAGCGACGGCCCCTACAAGACCTATGAGTGGAACTCCACAAAGCTGGAATTTAAGCATAGGACCAACAAGGAAATCACCGGTCTGTCTTACATGACGAGCTTGGTGATCCAGGCGCTGAAAACTTTGGGAAGGACCAATGTGACGGCGGAGATCATACAGACGCTTTCTGAAAAGCTGTCCGAGGACGAAAAGCAAGCCTGCCTGAAAGAGGCGACGGAATCTACGGATTGGGTTTATGAAACGATACGGAAAATGTGTGGAGGCGACACACAATGAGAAATGTAGCACGATTGCCGGACAGTGACCGGGGCGAACTGTTCCGAAATACAGCAGATAAGATGGGCTTGAATGATGCCATCGTAGAAAAAGATTTTTGGGTATGCTTTACGCTTGACCATCTGTTCCACCGATGCCCCTGGAAAGATGCTATTACCTTCAAAGGCGGTACCAGCCTTTCCAAAGCATTCAACCTGATCAGCCGCTTTTCCGAGGATATTGATCTGATTTTGGATTGGCGGGTGTTGGGATATGGTAAAGACGAGCCATGGGAAAAGCGCTCCAACACCAAGCAGGATGCATTCAACAAAGAAGCCAATGCTCGGGCGGAAGTTTTCCTCGCAGAACAGTTTTGCCCCACCGTTCAGGCAGAGTTCTCTCGGGAGCTTGGCTGTGAGGCGAACATTTACATAGACGAAAAGGACAAACAGACCGTCATCTTTGCCTATCCGCACCTGTTCACAAACCCTGCCACCTTGCAGGTCATTCGTTTGGAGATCGGTGCACTGGCCGCTTGGACACCCGCTAAAATCGCTCAAATCGAGCCCTATGCCGCGACCTATTATCCGAAAGTCTTTGCGCAAAAGGATACGGCAATTCTGACCGTTGCGCCGGAGCGGACCTTCTGGGAAAAGGCGACGATCCTGCACCATGAAGCCAACAGACCCGAAGGTTCGGAAATGCCGCAGCGTTATTCCCGGCATTACTATGACCTATATCAGATGTCTATGACGCCTGTGAAAGAGGCCGCTTTTGCACGGGTGGACCTGCTGAAAACGGTAGTAGACTTCAAAATGAAGTTCTATCCGAGAGTCTGGGCAAAGTACCAGGAGGCTGTCCCGGGCACCTTGAAGCTGGTTCCCCCGGAGTATCGCTTTTCAGCGCTGGCTGCGGATTACGAAGCCATGAAGGATATGCTCTATGGTGATGTTCCTTCTTTTTACACAGTGATGGATGCACTCAGAAATCTGGAAAGAGGTATCCATTTGCTGTAGCGGCTTCATAATTCACGACGCCGACTACCTTACCGGTTGTAAAGTCGCCGGTTTCTCCGCAACAGAACAAACGCCATTCCCTTCTGGCATAGTGTATGGCACAGAAAAAGGCGGAGAAAATGGCACGGTTCGCGCCGATGACATGTAAATGCAAACATGCTATACTGTTAGCGTCCGATAGTAGGAGCACACCATAAAGGCACCGTTTCTGCGAGGCAATTCAGCCTCCGAGAGCGGTGCCTTTTTATGTGCCGAATTGAAAAACAGGAGGTAAAAGCATGTCAAAGCAACTTGTATCAGGTAAGCATCGGCTCAGAAATACCTACTGGTCGTTAGTGGGCGCCGCGTCGGCAACGATCCTCTCCGTCCAGCCCGTAATGGCTGAAACAATCTGGGATCGCTTTTCCACGATCATGCGGGATATCTACGGACAGCTGGTCGGGATCAGTACCATTGTCGCCGTGACCGTGGCAGCCATTGCGTTGTTGGTGCGGATGGTCAGCCGGAACCAGCGTGCGGTGGACGAGGCTACCAGCTGGCTCAAACGAGTCGTTGTGACCTGGATTATTCTTAACACACTCGGCTTTATCGTAGCATACCTGCAGCCGTTGATCGCCGGCGGGCAGTACACAGGTTAATGATCAACAGTTCGGGATCAGTCAGGAGGTGAACGACTATCTTAGACTGGATTTTTGAAGGGATCGTGACATGGATCTCCAGTATTGCCTCGCAGATCATGGACGCGGTTTCCGGCCTCTTTCTCAATGCGTTAGGAACAGACATGGTGACCATGGAGGAGTATTTCCCCTTCATCACCAAGGCCTTTGACGTCATGCAGTACACAGCCTGGGCAGTCCTTTTTCTCATTGTGGTCTGGCAGCTGTTCCGTGCGTTCGGAGGACCCATTACCGAAGCCGAAAACCCATGGCAATTAGTTGTGCGTGGCGCGATTTTCGCGCTGCTGATCGGATACGCAAAACCAATTTTCATGCTGGCGCTCGACATTGCCAGAGCGCCGTATACAGCACTGATGGATGTAAGCATGACGGCGGAGGAATTCACCTTTGCCGGTGTGGAGCAGGTGTTGAGCAACGGACTGCTGACAATCGTTTCAACCGTGACGGTTGTCGGGCCCATACTGGTTCTGATCCTGCTGATCGCGCTCGGATGGAATTACTTCAAGCTGCTGCTGGAGGCAGTCGAACGGTATATCGTGGTCGGTGTGCTGTGCTATACCTCCCCGCTGGCATTCTGCATGGGCGGCTCCAAGGCGACCAACCAGGTTTTTAAAAGCTGGTGCAGGATGGTAGGCTCGCAGCTTCTCCTGCTGGTCATGAACGTGTGGTTTATCCGGGGCTTTAACTCCTCGGTAGGTCAGTATATCGGAAACGGCGGCGCGCTGAGTACAGGGCAGGGATCTATCTTTCTATGGCTGTTCTGCGCCCTGGCATTCCTAAAGACCGCGCAGAAATTCGACAGCTATATGGCCGCCATGGGGCTTAATGTGGCGCAGACCGGTTCCAGCATGGGCATGGAGCTGCTGATGGCCGCAAGGGTGATCAGCGGTGTGGGACACAGCGCAAAGAGCGCAGGCAGCGTGTTCGGCAGGGGCGGTTCGACTGCAACCGGAACCGGGGCCGCAGCCAGCGGCTTTGCATCCGGCTTTGCCAGCAGATTCAAGGGTAACAGCTATGTCCGTGACGCCGTCGTTGATGGCGGCACGCGCATGGGCATGGGCGGCGGCGTCGGCTTTGTCGGGCGCGTTTTTGGCGGTGTAGCTGCCAGAAACGGTGCGATGCTTACAGGAGAATCCATCTCCTCCGTAGCAGCGCGTCCCGCAGAAGCAGCCGGCACCATTGCCGGCGATATCGCCGACCGCAGCCTTGGCAACTACATGCCTCAGCTTGCGGGCCATACACTCAAGGGAACCCAGATCAGCGGCGGACACATCAGCACGACGGCGACCGGCACAGACGGCAAGGTCAGCAGTGTGGAGATGTTCAATACGGCGCAGTTTGAAAAACCCGCCGCTCCGCACTCCGTTGTAACTGCCACTGACGGCAGCACCTGGTATCAGATGGCCAGCGGTGAGGGCCGAAACGCCTTCTACGATGCGCCCGGGTTTACCGGCAGCCCCGCCGAATCCGAACAGGTTGCAGCAGCCTTCCCCGGCGCTGCTGAAGGTACAGTCCTTCGCAACACGGGCGACGGCATCATGGAAGCCAGCAGTGAGAGCGGAAACAGCCTGTGGTACAACAGCGCGTATTACAATGAGCCCGACGCACCGCACACTGTCATGCAGGCGGCAAACGGCGTAGACTGGTACGCTATGCAGCAGCACGCGGAAGCGCCTGCCTTTGAACAGGGAGAGGCCGCAGACGCATATAACCAGGCGGCCTTCCGCAACTTCATGCCCGGCTTTGAGCAGCAGGTGGCACATGTGGACGGCACGCATCGGGAGGACGGGCACTTCGAGGTCCGCCATACCGATGGCTCCGGGACAGCCTTTTACGACACCGCCAGATTCGCCGCACCGCGCGGGGATTATCAGGTATATGAGGACGTCAGAGGGCAGCAATGGATCGCCATCCATGGAGACCCCGCTGTGGAACGCAAGCCGGTGTTCGAGGACGGAAAGCCCGTCTACGACGGTGAAAACGTCCGCACGGTGTCCGTGGAGTCGGTTCGATACAAGAACACGCCCAGCCGCTTTAAGGAGCCGGAAAAGCGTCCGGACAGCGGCATAAAGGCGCCGAAGCGCAGGAAATAAATGCAGCGGGCAACAGCCGGAGCGGATGATATCCCTCCGGCTGTTTTGCCTGCCTGCGAATAAAGAAACCAGCCGCCACGCGCGGCTTCGGATACTCACCGGGGAGGTGTAAAAGAAAATGGCTGAGCCGGATAAACGGCAGATAGGCGACGGCAGCGATAATTACGGCGAAGCTGCCAAGCAGATGGCCAAAGCCGCAAAGGAAGCAGGAAAAGAGACGGCGAAGCAAGCCGCCGTGAAAGGCGCTGAAGCCGGCGCCAATGCAGCAGCCGCAACGGTGCAGGCAGGTGTGGAGGGCGGCAAGGCGGTTGCCGAGATAGCCGCAGGAACCGCTGCGGGCGGACCGTGGGGTGCGATTTTATCGGCGGCATGGGCCATGCGTCACACGCTGTTTAAGATACTTGTCTGCATCTGCCTGCTTTTCCTTGTCATTATCGTCCTGATCGTTTCACTGCCCAGCGTTGTCACAAACAGCGTGTTTGGGCTGGATGGGTCGATGGTGGACATGGAAAACCCCACAACACTGCTGGAATCCTATAACGACCTTGCCGCAGATATTTCCGCAGTTGTGGAGGAAGGGTATGACGCAGCCCTCGCAAAAGTCGAACAGATCATTGAGGACGGCGGATACGACTACGATCTGTCTATGGATGCACTTTTCAATTACGCACAGGGTTCCGCCGGGTACGATGTAAGCTATATCCTTGCGGCCTACTCCGCATCGCTTCAACAACGCAATACCGGCAAGGAGGATATGCTGGCAAAGCTTCGCAGCGTTGCCGACAGTATGTTTCCGGTATCTTTCGTAGAGAAGGAATCGGAGCAAATCGTCCCCTTTACCTACGCTACATACAGACCCGTTACCGTGACGGTCGTCACATCGAAGACACAGACGGGAACCATCAATGGTGTTCCGCAGTACCGTTATACCACAGCCCGTCGCACCTACTATGAGCCGGACGAAACAATAACAACATCGGAGCCGGTCAATGTGGCAGCCTATACGCCTGTGGCAGTTTCCGTTCCCATATACAGTGGAGGCAGAATCACCGGCACACGAAGCGAAATCTATTATGAGCAGGGCGGCACGGAGACGCTCACTCCGGAAACAGAGGTCGTAAAGTATGTGGAATGCACCATACAGCCATTTGATAACAGCGTCATCATCCGAGCCTTCGGGATCGATCCCTCTGCCACCTATGACCAATTCAAAATAACCTATGGCGAAGCCATTCAGAAGATGGCCAACGCCTTGAAAATGACGCTGTATGGGACATTAGGCAACGGGCAGATGGTTCCCTTGACCGATGCGGAGCTGATCGCCTTTGTCAACGCGCAAAACTGCAGCCCCATGCGGAAGCACATCATTACAACGGCATTGTCGCTGGTGGGCAAGGTCCCATATTTCTGGGGCGGCAAGTCGGCGCCCGGCTGGAACGATGCTTGGAACACGCCGCGGCTGGTGACGTCAGCCGGTTCTCCGACGACCGGCACGATTCGGCCATTTGGTCTTGATTGCAGCGGCTTCACCACATGGGTATTCAATACGGCAGTAGGCGTTGAGATCGGCGCCGGCTGCAACGGACAGTACCCGAATACCTACGGCGTCTCCGCAGCGGAGCTGCTGCCGGGTGATTTGGGATTCCTTGCGGATGATGACGGCTGGGGCCATGTGCTTATTTTTGCCGGATATGATGCGGAAGGGACACGTATGTGGGTGCATTCCTCCGGCGGCATCGGCGTTATCCTGAATACGCCAAGCTATGAAGGAAGGCTTTCCTATCGCCGCCTCAGCATCGTGGATTACGATGCGCCGGTGGTAAACGCCCCCACCGGCGAGGCGCTTTATACGCTGGAGGTAGAGGTGACGCATTACTGCGCCTGCGCAAAGTGCTGCGGCAGCAATGCGCAGGGGCTTACCGCCAGCGGCAAACAGGCGGCGGTCGGTATGGTCGCTATGTCCAGCCATTATCCCTTCGGCACGCAAATCATGATAAACGGTACCATGTACACCGTGGAAGATCGGGGCGGCTCGGGCATAGAGAACAATATCCATCGCGTGGATATCTATGTGCCGGACCATCAGCAGGCACTGCGGATGGGACGGTATACCACAACCGCAACAATTTACAGATTAGGCAGGTGAAAAACTTGGACGAAAGAGAATACAACAACGTGTACGCAATCCCCGCAAACTATACGGACAGCGGCAAACTGCTGGGAGGGATGATCGACACCCGGAACGCAATCGAAACGGTGATTCTGGTGCTGGCTTTGGGCTATCCTGAGCTGATTCTGATCCCCATGCCCGGCACCATCCGCATCGTGGTCATGACGGTCACGCTGCTGCCGCTGGCGGTGGTATCTGCAATGGGCGTGGATGGCGGGTCGCTGTTTCAGTACATCGGCCATATCATCCATTTCTGGACACACCGCAGGAAATTACACTTCAGGAGGATCGGATACCGCTATGGCCAAAGCAAAAGGAAAAAGAAACCGCAGAAAAGAAAAGCTTGAGTTTGTACAGGATTATTTGCCCATCCGCGACCTGAAAAACGGGATTATTGAAACGACGGACAACCGCTACATAAAAATCCTTGAGATCGAGCCGATCAACTTCACGCTGCGCTCCGATGAGGAGCAGTTCAACATCATCTCCAGCTTTGCCAGCTGGCTGAAGATATCCCCCATGCGGCTGCAGTTCAAGTCCATTACGCGCCGCGCGGACTCAGATAAGCACATATCCATGATCTGCGAGGAATTGGAACACGAGGAGAATCCGCAATGTAAGGAGCTTGGCGAAGATTACATCGGACTCATCAAGGACGTGGGAAATCGGGAAGCGCTGACGAGACGCTTCTTTCTGATTTTCCAGTATGAGGCGGTAGGCCGCAACGAAAGCGACGACTATGCAAAGATCTACGGCATGCTCCAGACCGCCGAGCAGACAGCGCGGGCGTATTTCATGCAATGCGGCAACAGCATCGTCCAGTCCAAAGACCCGGATGAAGCGACTGCCGAAATCCTATACATGTTTTACAACCGGCTGTTCCTTCAGCCAGTTCGCGATCTTGATGGCATTCTCCTGGGACCGCTCCATGCGGATTCCGAGAGTCTTGATGCCTCTTAAGATCAGCCAGCAGTCGAACGGTGCGAGCCCGGCTCCGGTCGTCTTTATGATAAACCGAAGTTTTTCCTGAACTTCTTCGTTGTTTGTCACGATAAATCCGGCTAAGGTATCGTTGTGTCCGCCCAGGAACTTCGTTCCGCTGTGGATCACGATATCCGCGCCGAGTTTTAACGGATTCTGAAAATATGGGGACAGGAATGTGTTGTCGACGATCAAGTAGAGTCCGTGTCTTTTTGCGATCTCCGCGATCTTGGAAATATCAGATACGTTCATCATCGGGTTCGTCGGCGTCTCAATGTAGACCGCCTTCGTGTTCTCCTTTATGGCACCTTCGATGTCATCCCTGGAACAGTTTAAGTATGTAAACTCATATCCGTTCTTTTTCGATACATTGTCGAACAGACGGACACTTCCGCCGTAGAGATCTGCCTCAGCGATAATATGGTCACCCGGCTTGAAGATT
>OJNO01000865.1_pt1 | contig 11787 bp, 9 predicted proteins | sample 1597761 | NCBI WGS metagenome assembly OJNO01 (sample SAMN00265071, study PRJEB22529) | human gut metagenome
GACGGCACCCACACCTGCCCCGACTGCGGTGCCACCGAGGGCCAGCCTGTCAACACCAACAGCGCCCTTGAGCTGCGGGTGGTGGACGCCGAGGGCATGGACCAGCCCTTTACCGTGAGCCAGAACGGCACCCTGCGCACCTACACCGGTGCCTACGACACCGCCACCCTTACCGGCGACCTGGACACCCTGCGCTACCTGCAGGACCACGGCGCACAGACCATCCAGTTCGTCACCAATGGCCAGACCAGCAGCTTTGACATCAACGACCTGCTGGCACAGGGCAGCGGCAGCGAGGTGTTCTACCTCACCCACCGTGGGGCCGAAGAACCCACCCTGCTGCTGGTGGAGGCAGACCACAGCGAACTGGTGAAAGACTAACCATCCACGGCGGCGGGGCTCTCCGCATGGCCCCTCCACCTACATATTGCAAGACCCCCGGCACCTTCCGCAGGGTGCCGGGGGTCTCTTTGCGCCGCAGGGCAAAAAAAGGCCCCGGCCTGCCCGGTGGGGGCGAGGCCGGAGCCTTTGCTCATGCTTTGGGGGGTGCTGCCAGGCGATCTCAGGCGGCAGTGGAAGAAGCGACCTCGGAGGAAGCAGCCTCAGAAGATGCAGCCTCGCTGGAGACCTCGGATGCGGCCTCAGAAGATGCAGCCTCGCTTGCAGCCTCGGAGGAAGCGCTGTTCTCCTCGGCCACGGCAGAGGTGGAAGCAGCCTCAGACTGAGCGGCAGCAGAAGCAGCCTCAGAGGTAGAAGCAGCAGTAGAAGAAGAGCTGCCGCAGGCAGTCATGCTGACAGCCAGGACCAGAGCAGCAACGGTAACACAAACATTCTTGAGTTTCATATCGAAAATCTCCTTACTTTTGAAAAAACAGTTTCGCGGAAGGCTGTACAGGTGAAACCTTTCCGCAAAAAGATATTCTAGTCCGTTTTCGAAAAAAATCAAGCCCTTTTTTGACAAAGATTCTATTTGCCGAAGAGATTCTACACTTTTGTTATAACTTATCGCCAAAAGTCAAAGATTTTTGACGTGCAAAAATGAAACACTCCGGGCTTTTCCGGGAGAGAAAAGCGTGGTATAATATCGCTAACGCGATATTCTAGTTTTATGCGCAGCGCCTCGCCGCTTGCTCCTGCGGAGCTGCGTGGCAACCAGCTTTGGATGCGCAATTATACCATTTCACTGCGTTCATGGTATAATATCGCTAAGCAGAAATGGATCCCGCAAATCATGCGGATGATATTGAGGTGGAACAATATGGACATCAAAAAAGTGGCAGTTCTGGGAGCCGGTGCGGTCGGCTCCTACGTGATCTGGGGGCTTTCGGCCCGCAGGGACATTGAGCTTGGCGTGGTGGCCGATGGCCTGCGCGGCGAGCGCCTGAAGAAGGATGGCTGTGCCATCAACGGCAAAATCTACCGTCCGGCGGTCTGGACGCCGCAGGAGGCGCATGACGCCGACCTTCTCATCGTCTGCCTGAAATACGGCGCATTGCCCGGCGCACTGGACAGCATCAAAGCCGTCACCGGTCCCCATACCACCATCATGAGCCTGATGAACGGCGTGGACAGCGAGGACATCATTGCCTCTGCCGTGGGTGGGGAGCATCTGCTTTACTCCCTCATCAAAGTGGCGTCCCACAAGGGGGCGGACGGCTTCCATTTTGACCCGGCGACCACCGTTGGCATCATCTTCGGCGAGAAGGAGCTGCCCTGCGGCAGCCCCCGCGTCAAGGCCGTGGAGGCCCTGTTCGGCGGCACAGAGCTGCACTTCCGGGCCACCGACTGCATCCAGGAAGAGATGTGGAGCAAGTTCCGCCTCAACGTCTGCAACAACCTGCCCCAGGCCATCCTCGGCGCAGGCGTAGGCTGCTACCGTGACAGCGTCCATATAAAGGCCATCAGCGACGGCCTTCGCCGTGAGCTGGAAGCCATTGCCGCAGCCAAAGGCATTGACATGCAGAAGGTGGATGCCGTGTCCGGCAAGGGCTGTGCCGTCAAGCCCTCGGCCCGCTACTCGACGCTGCAAGACCTCGACGCCGGACGCCATACCGAAATCGATATGTTCTCGGGTACGCTCATCCGGATGGGCAAAGAGCTGGGCATCCCGACGCCCTACAATGAGTTTGCTTATCACATGATAAAAGCGCTGGAAGAGAAGAACGACGGCAAGTTTGATCATACAGGCCCGAATCAGGAAATGACATGGGCAAAGTGACAGGAGAAATGCAGATGAATATTACGGTCTATCTGGGGGCCAACGAGGGCAGCGACCCGGCCCTGAAACAGGCGGTGGAGGAACTGGGCCGCTGGATCGGCGAGAGCGGGAACGCGCTGGTCTACGGCGGCTCCCGCAGCGGCCTGATGGGGCGTCTGGCCCACAGCGTTCTGACGGCGGGGGGCGAAGTGACCGGCGTCGAGCCCCAGTTCTTCATCGACTCCGAGGTGCAGTATGACGGCCTGACCAGGCTCATCGTCACGCAGGACATGACTGAACGCAAGACTAGGATGATAGAGCTGGGCGACGCCTTTATCGCCTTCCCCGGCGGCACCGGCACGCTGGAAGAGATCGCCGAGGTGATGTCCAAGGTCTCGCTGGGACATCTGGACGCGCCCTGCATCCTCTACGACCTCGACGGCTACTACGCCGGGCTGAAAGCTCTGCTGGCCCACATGGTCGAGATGGGGCTGTCCAGCCCCGAGCGGCAGAGCGGCATTTATTTTGTAAAGAATCTGGACGAGATAAAGAGCATCCTGAAACGGGCATAAGAAAAGCGCTGGAAGCGGTGTAAAGGCTTCCAGCGCTTTTTATACTGTCTGCTTACATGGAGATGACGCCCAGAGCGTTTGCCACCGAGCTGATGAGGATGATGGCCGCGAAGATGGGGCAGAGGTACTTTATCATAAAGTTGAAGATGCGCTTGCGGCGGAAGGGCTTGCCTTCCAGCGTGACCTCTTCCTCGATTTTCTCTACACCGATGACCCGGGACACCAGCAGGCAGGTGGTGATGGCTGCAATGGGCATCATGACCGAGTTGGTGAGGAAATCGAAGAAGTCAAGGAACTGCATCCCGAAGACCGTGAACCGGGCCAGAGGGCCGTAGCCCAGAGCCGACAGACTGCCCAGCACCAGCATGATGATGCCGATGAGGACGGTGGCCTGCTTACGGTTCCAGCCCAGCTCGTCCTCGAAGGTGGAGACGGCGCTTTCCGTCAGGGCGATGGAGCTGGTGACGGCGGCGAAAAGCACCAGCGTGAAGAAGAGGATGCCCACCACGGTGCCGAGGCCCATGCTCTCAAAGACCTTCGGGATGGTGATGAACATGAGGGCCGGGCCGGCCTGCAGGGTGTCCGGGTCACCGCCCGAGAAGGAGAAGACCGCCGGAATGATCATCAGGCCCGCCATGATGGCAATGGCCGTGTCGAAGATCTCCACGTTCTCGGTGGACTCCTCGATGGAGACATCTTTCTTCATGTAGGAGCCGAAGGTGACGAGGATGCCCATTGCGATGGAGAGGGAGTAGAACATCTGCCCCATGGCGGTCACGACGGTCATCCAGGAGAAGTTGGAGAGATTCGGCACGAGGAAATACTTCACGCCCTCCAGCGCACCCGGGCGGGTGACGGAGTAGCCCGCGATGATGACGGACAACACCACGAGGATGGGCATCATCACCTTGGAGACCCGCTCCACGCCGTTGCGCACGCCTGCAAAGATGATGGCAAGGGTGAAGATGGTAAAGATGACAAAGCAGATCTCCGCCGAAGCGCCGCTGGAAATGAAGGCCGAGAAGTAGCCGTCTGTGGCCAGCTCACTGCCGTGGCCGCTGACGTAGTCGGCCAGATACCGGATGACCCAGCCGCCGATGACCGAGTAATAAGGCACGATAAGGATGGGGATGATGGCGTTTATCCAGCCGCCGAAGGAGCGCCCGCCCTTGCGGACGGCGGCGAATGCGCCCACCGGGCTTTTCCTGGTCATCCGGCCCAGCGCCGTCTCGGCCACGATCATGGTGTAGCCGAAGGTGAAGGCGAGGATGATGTAGATGAGCAGGAAAATGCCGCCGCCGTACTTTGCTGCGAGGTAGGGGAAACGCCAGATATTGCCGAGGCCTACCGAAGCGCCTGCCGCCGAGAGGACAAAGCCGATCTTGCCCGAAAAGGCGCTTCGCTTGTGCTGATTTTTGTTCATTAGATTCTCCTCTTTTCACAAATTTGAATAAGTCCAGTGTAGCACTGCCGCAGGTGGGATTCAACAGATTTCCCGATAAAAACCGCGAAATTCATCGAAAGAATCGAACGGCAGCATTAAAAAATAAGCACAGAGGCCCAGAGACCTCTGTGCTTGAAGATGCAGATTCAGTCCACTACCGGTACATCCAGCCCGAATTCCAGCGGGCGGAAACGGGGGCAGACGTTCTCGGTGATGCAGATGACCGACGCGGCCAGGCGGCTGCCGATCTCACAGGACTGGGCCAGATTCTTGCCGTAGGTCAGGCCGATGACCGTACCGGCAAAGAAGGCGTCGCCTGCGCCGGTGGTGTCGATGACGTCCACCTTCTTGGCGGGTACGACGCCGCACTCGCCGGTGTGCTTGGCGTATACGGCACCCTGACCGCCCATGGTCACCACCATGCTGGTCATGTTGGCGCTGTGGACGTTCCGGGCCAGTACCTGAGCCATCTGGCTGGGGGTGAGATGCTCGTAGTCGTCCGAGAAGAGCAGACCGGCCTCCTGCTGGTTGCAGACGAAGCAGTCGATCTGCTGCAGATAGTCGCGGCGCTCCATGGCGATGCTCATGTTGGAGACTGCGGCAAAGACCTTCTTGTTGTATTTCCTGGCATAGCGGAGCACCTGCTTGACCGTGTCTTTCTCCAGATCCAGCTCGATGGCGATGGCGTCGCAGTCCTTGAAGATCTCGTCGCCCTTCTCCTCCAGCAGGGTGGTCAGTGGGGTGGTGTCAGGGCGCTTGGAGATGGCAGCGTGGACGTCGCCGTCGTTGTCAAAGATGGCCAGCCAGGTACCCATGCCATCGGGGACCTTCTGGATGTACCTGGTGTTGACCTTGTGGTTGTCCAGCTTGTCGATGACGTCCTGACCCATGCCGGTGTCGTCCACCAGACCCACGAAGGTGGGGCGCAGCTCCACATTGGCGATGTCCTCCGCCACGTTCCGGCTCACACCGCCATGCACCTGTTCAATGCGGCCGGCGTTCCGTCCGCCGGGGATGTAGGTGGAGAGGGGATAGCCCTTGATGTCTACGAAAACTGCGCCGATGACTACGATTCCCATATTTGAAATTCCTTTCCTGAATAAAAGCTCTTTTTTATTTCCATTATAGCGTATTTTACAGGGAGAATCCATCTTTTTTACATTTCGTTGTCGATTATTTTAGAGATAGGAAGGCGCCGGAGCGGCTTGCGAAAGGCATATGATTGTGGTAATATAAAGAAAAGAACGGTGTTCCAAAACAAATGGCGGAGAAAAGTGCGATGGACGACGAACGGCAGGTCAGCTTTACACTGGGCGGAATGTGTTTTGAATATGACGAGCAGAAGAATCGGACGAATATCTGCAAGCATGGCATTTCCTTTAAGAGTGCAGCCCGTGTGTTTTTTGACTACGACCGCATCGAGCTGTTTGATGAAGAGCACAGTGAAGAGGAAAATCGGTACGACACGATAGGCGACACCTCTGCGGGAATGCTCCGGCAGGGAGGGGGAAACACTCTCATCGGGCAGGCAAATGATATTTTGTTCGTTGTCTACACAGAAAGGATTCGTGTAGAGGAAAATGGTGAGAAAACAGACGTGACGCGACTGATCTCAGCCCGACTGGCAACCAACTTTGAAAGGGGGCTTTATTATGGTAAATGCGAATGATATGACATCCAGACTGGAAAAAGAACTGGCATTTACGGAAAAAGAGCTGGCAGAGCTTGAGCGTGCCAGAAAGATGCCGATCACCTTCGATGAGGACTGCCCGGAAGTTACACCGGAAAAAGCGCTGAAATTCCGGCGTGTGAACCCGCCGCGAAAGCGTTTGGATGCTCACGGAGCATAAAGAGATAGAAAAGCACCTGCTCACGGCGAAAGCTGTGAGCAGGTGCTTTTTGCATATGAAATGTGTGAATTTACGCTTCTTCTGCCTTTTGCGCCCGAATATCGTCGCCCATAAAGAGGAAGGGGACAAAAGAGGAGAGGCGGCTGGAGATTTTTTCGGTGTAGAGCTTTTCCAGCAGAGCGCCGTCGGTGATGTTGGTGGTGACGATGGTGGGCAGCTTCGCGCCCAGACGGTTGTTCAGCAGGCTGTAAAGGGTGCTGATGAGGAAGCTGGAGTTGAACTCGGAACCCAGGTCGTCGAGGATGAGCAGGTCGGCCCCGGCGGCGGTGCGCAGGAGCATCTCTTCCTCCCCGGCGGGGTCGGAGCCGAAGTGCAGGGCCTCGAGCTTCGAGAAGAAGTCGGGGCTGGACACATAGATGACGTCGAAGCCCTTTTCCAGCACCTCTCCGGCAATGGCCAGAGCGGCATGGGTCTTGCCCAGACCGGCGTTGCCGAGGAGCATCAGGCTCTCGCTGGTGGTATCGAATTCGTCGGCGTAGCCGCGCAGGTCGTCCAGAAGGGTGGACATATAACTCCGTATCGGCTCGCCGAGGGAGGCGTCCATCCGGGCGGGGTAGTAGCGCAGCTCCATGGTATCGAAGCTGGAAATGGAGAGGCTGGACAGAGCCTCGATCTCCGACCGGCGGAGCTGCTGCATCACCTTGTGGACGCAGCTGCAGGTGCGTCCGTCCACAATGCCGGTGTCTTCGCAGAGCCTGCAGGTGAAGTGCGGCTCCAGTGCGTCGGCGGGACGGCCGCTGGAGGCCAGCAGGTCGGCCAGCTTTTTGCGGGCATCGGTGAGGGCCGCAGCGGCACCGGTGCGGTCCTTGCCCGCCGCACCGGCCAGTGCGCAGCGGATGCCCCGCACCCGCACCTCTTCTTCGGCGTGGCGCAGCCCGGGGACAGCAGCCTCGGCCTCAGCGCGGGCGTCCTCCGCCTTGGCCCGTGCGGTCTGACGACGGCGGGCGATGGTGCGCAGGGCTTCCTGATACAGTTCGTTTTTGGTACGCATAGTGTCTCCTTATGCCGGGGGTCACTCGGACTTTTTCTTGAGGGGGCGGCGGCGGGCAGCGTTCTTGAGGAAGTCGTTGCCGCTGGGGGTCTCGCGGTCCACCCGGATGTTCCGGCTGGCGCCGGCAGCGGCCACCGGAGTGCGCACATCGTGGATATTGCGCAGACCCTTGGCGTTCCAGGTCTTGAGGATGCTGTTCCAGTACCACAGGTCGCGCTTCGGCCCGGCCTGCACAGCGGCCTCCTGCACCATGGCATCGTCGTAGCCGTAGACCTCATACCACCGGGCGATGGCTTTCCGTCCGCCGAGGGTGAGCTCGCTGTCCGGGATGCCCAGCAGGGAAGCAACATACTGTTCCCGGGTCTGGCGGAGGGCCAGCAGCTTGAGGTGGGCGTCGGCCTGTTCGCCGGTCTCCACGCCCTCGGCCCGCCAGACCTTCAGCTCGTGGAGGACGGCGGCCATCGTCCGCTTGCCCCGGCTGGCCACATAGGCCACGCAGAGCATGACGGTCTCGGGGGCAAAGCCCTCCTGTACGTAGAGGTTGACCAGCTTTTCCATCTCGCTGTGGGTCAGCGGGCGGGCAAAGCCGGTCTGAGCGCAGTCGATGAGGCTCGAGATCATGGGGTCGGTGCGGCTTGCGGCGGCGATCTCCGCCCAGGTCATGGGGGCAGGAGCAGAGGGCTCTGCTCCCGGCGCGGCGTTCTCGTCGTAGCGCTCGAGAAGCCCCGCACCGGCCCAGAAGGAGAGGGCGCTTTCGGCTGAGATGCGGCTGCGCAGTTTGAGGTCGGCACAAATTTTTTCGGGGTCGGTGACGCCGGTGGCCAGCACATACAGCGCTACCCGGACGTTGTATTCCTCGGCGATGCCCAGCTTGGAAAAGATGAGCTGCGGCACCGGGATGGTGTCGCCCTTGAGCTCTTTGAGACGGTATATCATTTGCTTTCCCCGCTTTCTGCGTCCTCGTCCTTCGGCGGCGGTGACCAGGGCTCACAGTCCAGGATGGAGGGCCGCTGCTTCCAGAGCGCCAGGTCAGTGCTGTAGGCAGAGGACAGATACTCTGCCGCTGCGGCCCGGCCCTCGTCCGTCAGCGGAAAGACCATCTGCCGGCGCAGGGCGGGGTCTGTGCGGTCCAGCGCCCAGGGGTCGGGCCAGATGTCCACCGTGAGGATGGCTTCCTCTTTCTGTGCGCCCTCGCCGCCGTCCGGGTCAGGCACACTGCGCTTGCCGGGCGAGAGCAGATAGCGCATCCCGTCTTCGCTGCCGCTGTATTGATTCTTGCACTTGAAATAGTGCAGAAGGGGTACAAAAATCATGACGTCCCTCTCAGTTTTAGACTTGCTGAAATGATAAAAGCGCCAATTCTTGACGAATCAGCGCTCTTTTTGTGGAGCAGGATACGGGACTCGAACCCGCCGCCTACTGCTTGGGAAGCAGTCGCTCTACCGGATGAGCTAACCCTGCGTTTACTCATTTATTGTAGCAAAGGACACGGGTTTTGTCAACCGCTTTTTGGCTCGATTTTGGCCGGTAGCAATTCAACTTTTTAATGCAACAGCAACAGCGTTGAATTGCATATCGCAAAGATGCCGTTTCGATAGGCACTATTTTTGAAAATTGCGATAAACAAAAAGGCCGCCGTTCTGCCCGCAGGAAATAAGGGCAGGACGGTGGCCTTTTGAACGGACGGTGAATTACAGCTCAGCCAGAGCGCGCTTGAGGTTCTGGGCGATCTGGTCAGGGCAGCTGGTGGGGCGGGGGCCGCAGGTGGTACCTTCCATGCGGGCGATGGCGTCCTCAGCCTTCATGCCCTTGAGCAGGCGGCTGATGCCCTTCAGGTTGCCGTTGCAGCCGCCGATGACCTCGATGGACTCGATGGTGTGGTCATCGTTCAGCACGATGTGGGTCTCCTTGGAGCAGGTACCCTTGTTGGGGTAGCTGAAAGACTTGCTCATATTCAAACTTCCTCTCTTTATATCCGACTGACAGGCGAGCAGACTCGCGCAGTATCTTTATTATATCCTTGTCAGACGAGGAAGTCAATGTGACCCGGTCACAGAGCGCCGCCCCGGCGCTTGCGGGCCAGTGCCTCGATGCGCGCGATCTGGTCGTCCTCGGTGACGCAGGCACCCACCGGGTGGGGCTTGCCGTGGTTCGCGCCGTGGAAGTCGCTGCCGCCGGTGACGATGAGGTCATGCTTCTTGCAGAGCTCAGCGCACTCGGTCCTGTCCTCGGGGCTGTTGCGGGGGTGATGCACCTCGATGCCGTCGATGGCCCCTTCAGCCACCAGCTCCCGCAGCAGGGGCATACTCTTGTACACCGTCGGGTGGGCGAACACCACCACGGCCCCAGCGGCCTTTGCCGTGGCCAGAACCTCCCGCACCGGAGGGTAAGTGGGGGAGTGGAGGCACTTGCCCCGCGGCTCCCAGCCGAACAACTCGTGATAAAGCCCGGTGTAGATGCCGTCGCACAGGCCCAGCTGCTGCAGCGCCTGCATGATGCCGCTCTTAAAGAGGACGCCGCTGTCCTGCGCGTATTCCAGCGCCTGCTCGGTGCGGAACTGGGGGTACAGCGCCTCGATCTCCCGGCAGCTCTGCAGAGCGCACTCGTTGCGGCGCTGGCGCATGATGTCGCAGTGCCGGCGCAGGGCAGGGCAGTCGAGGTCGGGCCAGAAGGTCAGCAGATGGACGCGGTGGCTGCGCTCGAAGTCGTAGCCGGTGAGCTCGGCGGCGGGGATGAGCCGCACACCGTCCTGCACCGGGTGGTCATAGGCGTACTGGGCGCTGAGGGTGGTGTCGTGGTCAGAAAGGGCCAGAGCGCTCAGCCCCAGCCGCGCTGCCATCAGGGGCAGGCGGTGGATGGGGACAGAGCCGTCAGAACAGGTGGAATGAGTATGAAGGTCGCCAGCCATAAGTTACTTTCCCTCGATTTTTATAGATTTCTGCGCCTAGTGTACCACAAAAATCATCGGGGAACAAGGGAGCCTTACACGGCCTTGCCGCCCACCGTGAGCGTGGAAGAACGGATGTGGTGGGTGAGAACGACTTCGGCGTCCTCGCCGCCCATAGCCAGCAGCTCGTCCACCGAGAGGGTGGTGGAGCAGAGGATGGTCTGGAAGGTGATGATCTCGATGCCCTCAGCCCGCAGCTGACGCAGCGCGGCCAGCGAGATGCGGAAGGAGGCTGTGAACCGTCCGACGCAGACGGTGAGGGTATTGCCGCTCTGGGTGCTCGTGTAGGAGATGCGCTGGCCGTCCTTGTCGGTGACGACGAGGCCCGGGAAGACCGACTCCTGCACAGAGGTGTCCGCAGAGCTACCGCCCGACGCGGAGGGAACCGCAGGAACAGGGTCGGTGGGGAGGGTGATGTTGTTGCCCTCGAAGTCGGAGCGGGTGATGGAGCCGTCGAGGCCGGTGAAGACCTGCTCGCCGTTCATGTCGCCGATGGCGGCATTGCCCTCGCCCGCCTTGGCAACGATGGTCACTTTGCCCTCGAGGGTGATGTCGGCCTTGGCGTCGCCTAAGCCGCTGCCGATGCCTGCACCGCCGGGAATCGTTTCACCGGTATCGCTGTCTACATCCGACACGCCGCCGGTCGCGTTCACAGTGGGTGCGCCGCTCTCGTTGCTCTTGATGGTGATCTGGTTGCCGTTGCCGTCTTTGTCGTTTTTTGCACCGTACCCACCGCCAATGCCAGCGGCGTTCGAGCCGCCCCGTGCATCTTTGATGGTGACATTGCCTTCGATGGTCACGTCACCGACACCGAGCGCGCCGCCGCCAATACCTGCGCCATAGCTGCCGCCCGCAGCGGTACCGATCATTGCATTATCTTTGATGATTATCGTGCCGTCGCCAAAAGAGCCGCCGCCGATTCCGGCAGCTTGCTTACCGCCAGAGACATTATCGATTTTAGCGTTACCGGAGATGGTCACGTTGCCATCACCACGATAGCCGCCGCCAATACCAGCGGCGAATTTGCCGCCTTCTGCATTTTCAATGGTGGCGTTACCGGAAATATTCACGTTGCCATCGCCCTCATAGCCGCTGCCAATGCCAGCGCCGCCGTCTTTGCCCAAAGCGTTTTTGACCTGAGCATTGCCGGAGATGTCAATCGTACCGTGTCCGTTTGCACCGCCGCCGATGCCAGCGCCGCCGGTAGCATTGCCTGCGCCCGCGCCAGAGGAACCGCCAATGGATTCTTCGATAACGGCGTCACCAGTGATAGTGACTTTGCCGTTTCCAGAAGTACCGCCGCCGATGCCTGCGGCTTGATCGCCGCCCGTGGCGCGGATAGTGCCGCCGCTTATGGTAATATCGGCGTTGCCTCGATAGCCGCTGCCGCCAATGCCTGCCGCACTTTTTCCACCGACGGCTGTAATGTCACCACCAGTGATTTCGATTTTGCCAGAACTTACGCCGTAACCACCAGCACCGATACCAGCACCGTTTTGGATGCCGCCTGTGGCAGTCAGACTGCCAGCTTTATCATTGTCGTCCTGAATGGTCAGCTTGCCGCTGGTCACATTTCTTTCGCTGTCTACGGTCTGGTTGTGTTCAAGGGCGGCGTGTGCACCACTACCAGAGAGTTTGTTGTCGCCATCCAGCTCAATCGTGGTATTGCCGCTGCCGGTCACGCTCACGGCAAAACCAAGATCGGAAGAGCACACGTCTGAACTCC
>OJNO01000868.1_pt1 | contig 11754 bp, 15 predicted proteins | sample 1597761 | NCBI WGS metagenome assembly OJNO01 (sample SAMN00265071, study PRJEB22529) | human gut metagenome
GCCAGTGAAAGCATGATCGACTTGGTGGGGATATAGTCTTCCTTGCAGCGTATCTTTGAGAACATCTGTCTTGTCAATCCAGACTGTTTATATACGTCAGAATCTTTCAGCCCTTTTTCGTCAATCATCTGGAAAAGGCATTTATTAAAAGGTTCTTGTTTCTTCTGTACAAACTCTGCGAGTCTCTTACCAATGCCAGGGATTCCGACAGTTGCCATTCCAGAAACAGTTCCGCCAGCAATAGTTACTGCCACTCCTGGCTGTTTACTTGTCTTTATGTACTCCGTCAAGCTCTCCCGATATTTCTCGTATTCTTCTTTCACTTGGTAACCACTCCCTTATCCCTGGTTTCTGCTAAATTGATTCTGGAGTTCCAGCGCATATTGCTCCTTTGCTCTATAGAGTATCGTAAGCATATATGCTCTTGGATTGTTCACCGGATTTACATTCTCCGCATATTTCCGGATAGAATACAGAATCTCATCACGCGTGAGCTTCATCAGCTTCCCGATCACCGGCATTGCAGGAAGATCTTCACCAGCAATTCGTATGATCTTCTTGGACGTATTCAGTGTCTCATACAGAATTGTGATCACATTGTCCACGTCGGGTCGGAGCTGTGGGAAGTCGTTTACCATGATGGAATACTCGAATAGCTCATGGATGTCTTCCAGGCTGTATCGTTCCTGGGGTTGACTTCTTTCGTCTTTTTGTGTATTATTATTTTTAGAAAATTGATTAATTGAAGGGTCTGAATTTATGGTTACTTTGGTCGGTTCCATATGTTCGGACTCTTTTTCTTTGCTCACAATGTACCCCATTGCTCTAACCTGTGCCACAAGCTTTTGTTCATCAACCTGTGCAGCCACAGATTCTACATTATCATTACCACTCAATCCCCAGATCTCAGCAAAATCATACAATGTATAACAATTACTGGTCGAGCCTCCATCCGGTCTTGTCCTGTTCGTCTTGGATATCACGCCTTTTGCTTCCAGCTCTTTAAGAATCGACTTCACCTTACCTACACTAATTCCTGTAAGGTTAGCCAGTGTTCTTACACTTGGGAAGCACTGATTTGTACTTGGATTCGTGAACTTCTTTAGATAAATGAATACCAACTTTTCGTAGTAATTCAATAAATCTGAATCCAAAAAGTCATTGTAAACCATGACGAAAGGTCTCTGATCGGTGGCAATTTTTAATTTTTTTCTTGCCATCTGCTACCTCTCTTTATTTTCTTGCTTGCTGCTCTAAATCTTTTTCGATCAACCCCACAATATAATCCTGTAATGTAATTCCTTCCATTGCAACATGAATCTTTACTTTTTGGTGAAAGTCTGGGTCAACGCGTAGCACAATATTTTTTTTTGTTCCGTCTGCCATGTAGCTCCTCCTCTCTGTTATAAAAAGAAGTGTACCATTATTCATGCAATAATTCAAGCGATAAAACATATTTGCAGTATTGCGTGTTTTTATCTTTCAATCGTTCTATCCACAGATTGATTGAATGGATTTATTTATTTTAGGATATTCTTAAATAGATATTATTCGTAGCCATGTGGTGGCTAGGGGGGTAGCCATGTGGTGGCTAGGGGGCTGGTCGTGTGGTGGCTAGGGGGTAGCCATGTGGTGGCTAGGGGTGAACATATTTTCTCCATTTTGCAAAACTCGAAAACCCTTTATTTATAAGGGTTTTACGAGTTTCGGTTTTCCAATAAAATTCGGATTTTAAGGTCTTAAAAATGCACTTATAAAAATTTTTTGCAAAAAATAAAAGCACCTTATCATGTACGATAAAGTGCTTTATTGGTCTTTCCTGTCATTTAAAAAAAGATGAAAAGAAGATGTAAATAACTACAATGAAGCCCACACACAAAAGAGCTGTGCCGACGAATCCAATTAAACATCCCAGGGCATACATCTTAAAATCCCTCCTTCATAGAATAACGCTCTGTGAGGCTTTTAAGCCTTTTTATGGTTCATACGAATAAATCTTAACCACTCAGTATTTCGTCCGGATTTACCCCGAAAAACGTGTGTAAAACCCTAACGCTGTGAAACATCCTTACCAGCCTGTAATTTTTCCAGCAATTCCAAATATTTAGCTTGGTATTGATCGACTGCTACCTGTTTTTCTTCTCTATATTGCTTCTCCAGTGACATGATCTCACGCTCATGTTTAATCGAGTCTTGTTCCCGATCGCGTTGACACTCTTGCAATTCTGTCTTTTTAACTTCAAGATCAGCTTCCAATTGCTTCACCTTATCTTGAAGTGCATTTACTACAGATGCACCTTCTTCCAAACGTGCAATCTCTTTCTTCATCATGTCAGTGGAATTATTGAGAGCTGCAATCGTATCGTTAAGTCCATTTATTTTGCTGTCATATGTTTTTACGGATTCCTCATGGTTACGCTCAGCCTTTGACAATTCTATGATTAATCTGTTCTGTTCGTCCTGTGCAGCTTTCTCATTGGCTTCTGCTTGTTCTTTGGTCTGCTTGGCAGCCTGGAGCTTCTCTTGCAGATCTTGAATTACATCATCCTTAGATTTTAGCTGGGCTTCAAATTCAGTCCGGACAATGGCAGCGAGATCTTGGTTTTCCTGGAGACTTCCCATGAACATGCGTGTGAGCGCCGTTACATACCTCTCGAATTGCTCAATATCAGCCTTTTTTTCTGTAAGGACTGCTTTTCCACCCTGGAATTCATATGCTTCAATAAGCTTTGCAAGTGTTTCCTGTTGATTACCGCCAATTTGAGCAGATATCTCTTTGAATCTGTCGGCGGTTACGTCATCAATTCTGAATGATTTCGGCTTTAATTCTTTGCTGTCGCCCATATTTACCCTCCTATGTGCCTATATGGCACTACATGTAATACACTACAATGTGTTACTTGTAATACAGAATAGCACATTAATGCTTACTTGTAAATGATAAAATATATAAAAATAGTGTAATACACTACAATGTATTGCAATGTATTACACTTAAAAATGCACTTTTAACAGTGTCAACCCAGACGTTCAATTACTTCTTTGTAGATGGCTGCATTATTTTTTAGATCTTTCTCTATGGCTTTGACCGCGAACTGAGAGAAATTACCCCCGAAGGCTTCCGCTACCTCTTCCCATTGAGCATAGATATCCCAGGGCAGTACGAAATTAACACGCTTTCCGTCGGACTTTTTGCGTTTGGTTGGCTTCTTTTGTTCTGGCTCTTCCGGAGCTGTGGTTGTTTCCGGAGCTTCTACAGTCTCACCAGCTGCCTTTGCTCTCTTTTCTAATGGGTTACTTCCCTTGAATCCCTTACTCATGCTCTTGCTCTCCTATTCTCTTCAATACTTCTGTAGTAAATGCCTTATAGTCAATATTGGGCTTACTGCTCTTAGCATAGTCAATTAACGGCTGCCTTACTGTTTGTGCCTCTGCAACTGCTACAGCCTCTCTGATTGAGGTGCTAAATACAATCGTGTCCATTTCTTTGGCGTAATCTTCGATCATGTCTTTTATATCTCTGTTCAGTACAGTGCGGTTACTGTACTTGATTAAAAGTATTCCCAGGACTTTAAGTCCAGGATTTACATTTTTCTGTACGCTCTTAATGGTCTCATGCAGCGCACCTAAGCCCTGTAGGGCGAACGGTCTTGGCTCCGACGGAATAACAACATAGTCACTCGCGGAGAGTGCATTATAACTCAGATTTCCCAAGGCTGGAGGTGTGTCAATTACGATGAAGTCGTACTGATCTCGCAGCGGAGCAATGACCGTATTTTTTAACAAAGTAGGACTGACTTCTGCCATTTCCACGTTACTTAAATACTGATCGGCTGCGATCATATCATAGTATTTGCATTTTACGACTGCTTCCTGTGCCTTGCAATCACCACCAAGAACGTCCGTAACAGTTCGTTCCGGTGTATCAACTCCGGACGCATATGTTACATTACATTGACTATCCATATCAATGAGTAGTGTCTTTTTCTTCTTAAAGCCCAATGTACTAGCAAGCGCCTGGGCTGTGGTACTTTTCCCGACTCCGCCTTTTTGTAGAGCAATAGATATTACAACGGCTGCCATTTTCTCACTCCCTTATTAATTTTATGTATATGAACATAGTTTAACATATCTATATGTATTTATCAATAAATAAAATAAAAATACGTATAAATATTATATTTAATAAATTTATTAAAAATACACTTTTATATGTAAATATACTCAGATTTATTATAAATTGGTGAGCTGCTGATTTTGCAGTCTGTGTAGAGATGAACTACCTTATAGGATTTAGAGAAAAACACGAGATCCAGATGATTAAAAGTACCCTGGGGCATACATGCAGATATATTTATCTATATATAGTATTTTTATATATATTTCTTACAAGATGTATGTTTTTACTTGCTTTATATAATAAAAATATGTTTAAAAATGTATTTTTAATAAATTTACGCAAAAATATTATTTTTACGGTTGACAGATCAATATTGATATGCTAGCATATAAACAAGTTAAGCGAACGACTTAACCAAAACCACTACAAATATTTAGAAAGAACGAGGTATTAACAATGAAGCAGTTAACAAATTATCAGAGAGTTTCCAATTATTTAATGAAAATCTTCCGTGCAATCAATGAAGAGTATTTTAACAATGAACTGGAGATTCCTACAATAACTATTCAATCTACTGTCGGTGCATACGGTCACATCAGTGTTCAGAAGATCTGGCATAGCAACGACACAGCGACCCATGAATTGAATTTATCAGCTGACTATCTCAACAGACCTATAGAAAATGTCGTGAGTACACTTATCCATGAAGCCAGCCATCTTTGGAATTTACAACACGATATAAAAGACACTTCTAACCGTGGTGTCTACCACAACAAAAGTTTTAAGAAGACGGCAGAAGAGCTGGGACATCTTCATATCGAACGTGATGAAAAATATGGATGGACGATCACAAGCCCCACAGAAGATACATTAGACTTCATCATTGATCGAGGCTTTGAAGATATTCAGTTGGTGAGAGGTACACAATTTTCATTCACCGGAATCGGCGGTGCAAAAGCTGGTAATGGTACAGCAATACCACCAAAGACACGGAAGCCGTCCAGTACACGCAAATATATCTGTCCATGTTGCGGTAATTCGTTCAGAGCTACAAAGAACTTGAATGTAATGTGCATGGATTGCAATGAGCAATTTGTTTTGGCTGATTAATATAAATGGGTGGCAAGTCCACCCAAAACAATCAATAATAAATCAACGTATAAATAAGCAAAAATAATATAGATACATAAAAACACTTAAAATTATTAAAATTACGTATTGACAAATGATTGTTGATATGCTAGCATATAAGCATAAGCAAAAACCACTACAAAATAAAAGAAAGAATGAGGTATCAACTATGAAGAACACAACTAATATCAATGCAGTAATCAAGGAGATTAAAGAATACCAGGCTATGCAGAAAGATCTGGAGAAGCAGATCGACGAACTTAAAGCTGAGGCTATCGAGTATCTGAACGAGAACGAGATTCAAGAGTTCTTGTGCGACGACGGCAAGATCACATACAGAGAGGTAATCTCCAAACGCTTTGCTTCCACAGAATTTAAGAAGCTTCACAAAGATTTGTATGAAGCATTCACTAAAGCTACTTCATCAATGAGATTCACATGTAACTAATACATTAACATACGGCGGTGGGGCGTAAGCTCCACTGCAATATAAAGATACTGCGGAGGTAATGAGAGAATGAATACATACTTTAAGGTGATAGTAATTAAGTGCGACCCATTCGAGTCTGAGATAATCGACGAAAGAAATTTTAAGGAACAGCTGGAGGCTTCGAAATATGCGAATCAGTCCCGCGATCCTGGGACGATTGCAGTCGTTGTTGAGCTAAAGCTTCAACTTGAAGCTTTAGCATATATGGATGGTTCATGTGTTGCATGGCGACCCGACCCATGAGCCGTCCCGATCAGAAAAGGTTATCGACCATTTTGTAATGTTATTGTATAATTACAATGATGTTAGAAAGGGGTTGATGTATAATGTCAGTAGGAGATAAAGGTGCAAAACTCACAGAGAGTGGTGCGTATAAGTCCCGGGCTGAGGCTTCGATCAGATACAATCAGAAGAAGAAGCGTATCATGGTACGCATGAATGAAGAGGCTGGAAAGAAGCTAGACCAGTATGCTGCCGATCACAATGTTTCATTGAATGAGCTGATCTTGCAGTCCTTGGAAGAAAAGACAGGTATGGACTTACATTAATGTTCATGGTATAATTCTTATGTTAACACTTCGTGTGTTGATACCTCTGAGGATGGAGAGTAGTGGCTCCACCCTCTTTTTTTGTGATCAGAAAATTAAACACTACGCTTCAATCTTTTCCAACCAGCTCCATGAGCTTACTATAACTATCATCCAGATCTGTGTCCGTGTACTCTGGGACTTCATCCGGATTAATGTCAAGCTCACTCTCGATCTCTTTTGCCCTCTCGATCAGATAGTCTTCTGGAATTTCTGTCAGAAAGTCCTGGAATTGTTCTCTGATCTCTTCGAGATCTTTTTCGTTTAACTCTACTTCATATTCATCCTTTAGCATACGTGCACACTCCTTCCATCACTTACTATACGACATGAATATCACAGAATCACATAAAGTTATCAAAGACATTTTTATAATATTATCCATATATGGCTAATATTAATGTATGCGGTTCATGGGTACACTTACAGTCATAGGAGGGCTGTAGAATGATCGTGTACGATAAGTTGTGGCAGACAATGAAGAATAAGGGAATCACACAATATGCGCTTATAAATCAATATCATGTGTCTGCTGGACAATTGTCACGCCTACGGAAGAATCAGAACATCAGCTCCCACACGATCAACACGCTATGTGAGATCTTGAATTGTCAGCCTGGAGATATTATGGAATATATAAGGGAAGGGGTTTGAGCCTCTTCTTTTTTTGCAAGAGAGTGCCAAAACTTTTAAGTATTGACACCACGGAAAAGATAGCGTATAATCAAGCATTATAAAGGTGTCAAAACTTAGTGTCACGAAAAAACGGAGGAAATGCTATGATTTACGGATATGCAAGAGTAAGCACAAAGGGACAGGCTAAAGATGGTAATTCTCTGGAAGCACAGACAAAAGCTTTACGAGAGCATGGAGCAACACAAATCTATTCAGACGCATTCACCGGAACGAAGGCTCACCGTCCGGAATTGGATAAGCTCATGGCGCAGATCACTGACGGCGACACATTGGTTGTAACGAAGCTTGATCGAATAGCCCGATCTGCAACCCAGGGAACAGAGCTTATACAATCTTTGCTGAACAAAGGTATAAAAGTCCATATCTTGAACATGGGACTTTTGGACAACACGCCAACCGGAAAGCTTATCCGGAATATTCTCTTTGCTTTTGCAGAATTTGAGAGGGATATGATCGTGGAACGTACACAGGAGGGAAAGTCCATAGCAAAGCAGAATCCGGATTTCACAGAAGGACGTCCTAAAAAATTCAACCAAAAGCAAGTTAATCATGCTTTGGAGCTGCTTCAAGATCATTCTTACAAAGAGGTGGAGCAAATGACCGGAATCAGTAAAAGCACACTGATTAGAGCAAAGCGGAAAGCAGCTGTCGGAATAGATTAAAAGTATATTTTCAATAAAAATAAAGGGACTCTAACAACGGAGTCCCCTTTTATTGTATCGTCGGGTCGTTCGACGTATCGTAAAAAGTCAATGATTTCCTTGCTTTAAAGCACTTCACCCATTAAAAATCGACACTTAGACATAGCCATTTGGGGCTGCTGCCAGGGCGAAAACCCTTTATTTATAAGGGAGTTTTCGATATCATTCGACTTTATTTTTGCACTCTGAGAAGCCAGTAAATACAAGGGTTTGCAAGGGGTGAAATTACCACCTTATCGCTACACAATGGAAAGTCCATGTGTAGAGTATATATTTTAGTATGCTAAAGCGTTAAATCACTAAAGTAAATTTTAATTTTGACTACTCTTCTTTGCAATATCAATCTTCCGCTGCAATGCAGCCTGTTTCCATTTTAATTGTGTGACCCTGTGTTGCTCTTGGAGAGCCTTTGCCTCCAGAAACCTTTTAATCCAATTCAACAACATAAATATACCCTCCAGGACGTTTATATTTGCTTACAGCATAGGACGTAGATCCGAAACTGTCAATGGCGATTTTTCTTTAAATTCCGGTAACTCCAGCTGCCGGAATTTTATTATTTTCAATACGGTGGGCTGGATAACCCAGACCCACCAAGATTAATAGTTACGACTGCTTCTTTGCAGCCTTTTTCTTGCGCTTCTTCGGGTAATACTTGTATCCGATCTGGAAGCCTCTAACGTTATACACGATATATCCTCCTGTGGCTCTCATTGGTTTACGGCTCTTGCTCCTGTCTGCATAAATGATCTGCTCCATGGACAATCCGGTATCATAAACCAGGTCAAGAATATTTGTATATGGAATAATTTTTCCATCCTTTAGCAAGCACAATCGTTTTATTTTTTCGAGATCTGCATGTAATTTCTGAGGCAGTAGCACCAAATTTGTATAGTTGTTATTGCAGCGATTTTTGTCTACGTGATGCACTTCCAGTCTTGCTTTATCCGGATTTTTGTCAGTCCAGAAGTTAGGGCAGAAGACATCTGCTACAATTCTATGGATTCCCATTGGATTTCTACTGCCATTTTTACACAGTGTACATGACAGATATTCTGAGTTTAAAGGGACTTGTTTAATGAGCGTTTCTGTATCTCTTTTTAGTGAAATAATACGGCTGTATTGCGAGACATAGTAATCTGTATACACTGGATGCTGGACAAAAATTTCATCGTTATACTGCTTTCCTATATCAAGTTTTTCCAGTCTTTCATCATCTAATTTGTGTGCTAAAATCCACTCTAAATTCCATTTAAAATTGCTTATATTTGTCAAAATATTCATAGTATTATTTACTCCTTATCAATATAATTGACGGCGAAAAATACATGAAATTCTGAGCAAAATTATTTCTATTTTGAATAATTGCGATCATATTTTTACGGCATTTTTCGCCGTACTCCTTTATAATTTCGATCACTATTCAAACTATGCTTATCCCTCTATCTGTCTTTCTGTGCGCTCTTTCAACAGATCGAATAGGCGTAAGCTGGAAGGCTCTTTTACTCTTTTTGATTCCTGGCACAGCCTTCTAGGTGTTACTATTTACTTCTCAATCATCTTCTAATTTATATTCGATATTCAGTTGTAAAAACTACTATTCAAACTAATTAAATGCGTATGCTTCCTGTGTTAATAAGTCATGCTCTATATGAGATGTATGCTCTTTCACACATGGAAGTCATGCACTTGTATGTCCTCTGGTAGTATCTATATGTACACTATAGTCTTCCCATATTGGACATAAATCTTTTCAAAAAAGTGCGATAAAGTCAGTAAATATATACGAACTTCAAGCCTCACACTATTTTCCAAAATGGTACATTTCAGTACCCATTTTTTACTTCTTTTTCTCAAAACGTCCTATTCTGAAAAAAATTCACATGTGGCTCTTTTGATTTCTGCCACCGCTTTTTTCAGATCAGTCTTTGAGAAGTATTCGATTCCATACCTTTTTTTATGATTCCTTGCCCTGGATTCCGGATTTTCAATACCGATCATCTCCAGGAGTTGAACCATCTGCCTGTGGCAAAAGATACAGTCCTGATATTGGATGAGAAAGTCTGTCAGACTGCGGAATTTCACTGGATATGCAGTCTTATCTTCCTGGTAAATCTTGGCAAGTTCACAATTAAACTTAGACCACACTGCTTCTACATTCGCTGTGGCGATTGCTTTTTGCCAACGATTACTCCAATCTGTTACAAACTCTCTTTCTATATCTTCTAATTTCGATTTTTTTTCATTCTCAATTTTTTTCGTTGCGATCATGCGCCAACTTTTCGATAATGTACGTTCTTCAAGACGACTTTTGGCTTTTTCTTCGTGATTTTCAGTCAATTTTGATTTTTCTTCTCTATTGTAGCATTCACATTGGATGTAATCGCTCTTGATCGCCATGCTCAAAAGTTGATTAGAAAACAAATTTTCGGTTTTGTACACATTTCGAACCTTATACGTTACCGCTAAGCACGACAGAAGATATTTATGCAGCTTTGCATACAATCTGTAGTGATCTGAATCGTAGCTATCCAAACGCAGATCTACACGCATTAAATTGTAGTCACTTACACCACATTCTTCTAATATGGAAGAAAAGCAATCCTCAAATTCTGTAAAGCTGTGACAATCACCGATCAGCTTATTGGGGTTAATGATTGAAATTGCTTCAATCTTCCCATTGCTCTTTTTGGTACTACTGCTGCTGATACACTCTTGTAGTTGAGGCGGCACGTCCGGAATATCCATAGACTTAATCTGTAACGTATGTATCGAACCTGTTAGCTTGTAATTATTGATTTTTTCACATTTCATGTTGTGATTCCTCCTTTGATATCGGAAGAAAAGTCACATATAAATATGCTTATTATTAAATTTTTGTATTACAAAATAACTCTTCAAACTATGAACTTTTAACTTTAACATTTGAACTTTAAACATTGGAATTTTTGGACGAAATGTCCGAGATTTTTTTGAAAAATCAGATAAAAATTTCACTCAAAATACTATTTAAACTCTACGACATATTTACCTTTGACCTTTCTTTCATTAACTGAAATTAGCATGTTATTTTTTCAATCTAAATTAAATTGAAAGTGCATTTTTACTCTTGGTTACTGGGGATTAATTGGAAGATTAAAAGATGATTGATGTATAAAAGATTGTAACGCTGAATGACTTATATGTCAACAGTTTTCCCCTTATTTTATGAGGATTTTTGTAAAAAAATCAGTTAGGCGACATGACAAAAAAATACTGCTTCCAAAAGCATTATATCCGTGATATACTTTACAAGCTACCACCCCTAAACTGGTGCGGAAAGGGGGTGTGCCAGTTGGACGAAATTTCATCATTTTTAATTTCCGTCATGGCAAGTGTAGTCGCCTACTACCTTTGCAAGTGGCTGGACGGAGATAAGTAGCGGTAGTCAGCCAGAGGCTTAAGCCACCTCGCCCAAACGGAATAAGAAAACCCCAGAGAGCCTACCTCTGGGGTTTTTGTGTGCCATGTTGGACACTTTCATCATTTTTGCCTACTGGCATTATAGCATATGCAATTTTCGAAATCAATATTTATCTTTCACTCTTTTTAACTGTTCTCTTTTACGATCTGCCCGATTGCCTCAACAGCTAATTTTCCAATCTCCACCAATAAGATAATTAATTCTGTACTCATATTTTTTTCCTCTCTTTCTTTTGTAAGTGTTTTTTTTTCCTTGTTTTGATGATCTTATAATACTTCACTTACACGAAAAAGAGGTAAACAGTCTGTTGACATTTTACTGTTCTCTGGTCGTGCTTCCCAAGAGGTGCTGATCGTACTCAAATAGGTATTCATTGTATACGTCCAGATTATAAACCCCTTGCTCCATGAAGAACCTTACGATCAGATCTCCGGTATCAGACATAGATAAAAGCTGGTTTCCGCTGGCAAGTAATTTTTCGGTTTCCTGGACAGTGAGCTGCATCCCTACCGCCAGTGAAAGCATGATCGACTTGGTGGGGATATAGTCTTCCTTGCAGCGTATCT
>OJNO01000869.1_pt1 | contig 11753 bp, 9 predicted proteins | sample 1597761 | NCBI WGS metagenome assembly OJNO01 (sample SAMN00265071, study PRJEB22529) | human gut metagenome
CGAGAAACAGCTTGTAAAGCTGCAAAGGCAACTGTCACATAAAGGAAAGAGAAGTAAGAACTATTATAAAACAAAGAAAAAGATAGCAATATGCCATGAGAAAATAAGGAATATGAGAAAAGATTATCTGCATAAAGTTTCACATGAGATTATCAGCGAAAACCAAGTGATAGTTTCAGAGAATTTACAGATAAAAAACATGGTAAAAAATCATCATCTGGCAAAAGCCATAAGTGATGTATCATGGTATGAGCTGACAAGACAGTTAGAGTATAAGGCAAAATGGAATGGCAGGAAATACATCAAAATAGATACATTTTATGCTAGTAGTCAATTATGTTCTGTTTGTGGGTATCAGAATCCAGATACAAAAGATTTGTCAGTGAGGACATGGATATGTCCGAAATGCGGAGCAGAACATGACAGGGATATCAATGCCGCGGAAAATATACTGACAGAAGGATTAAGACAAATAGCATAAAGAAATATATAGGGCAGGGACTGCCCAAATTAACGCCTGTGGAGATAGTAGGTTACGAGGTCGATGAAGCAGGAAGCCTATTGGCTTAAGACAATGGGTAGTTCACTTTGATTCAGGAGAATTAATTATGATTAGAAAAGAACAGCTGCGTTTATACGCAATCACAGATACAAGCTGGCTTAACGGAGCCAGTCTCATTGATGTTGTTGAAAATGTATTAAAAAACGGAGCAACATTTTTACAATTAAGAGAAAAAAATGCGTCACATGAAGAAATTGTTGCAAAAGCAAAAGCAATTAAGCCAATTACACGAAAATATGGTATTCCATTCGTTATTGATGATGATGTGCAGGCGGCACTTGAAGCTGACGCTGACGGAGTACATATCGGACAGAGTGACACTGACTATATGACTGCAAGAAGTATTCTTGGAGATAATAAGATTATCGGCATGACCGCCAAGACAGTAGAACAAGCGAAAGAAGCCGAAAAACTTGGTGCAGATTATATCGGAACCGGTGCTGTATTTGGCTCAAGTACCAAAAAGGATGCTGTATACATGCCTCGTGAGCGACTGATTGAGGTTGCAGGTTCAGTTAATATCCCTGTCGTTGCAATCGGCGGTATTGATTACGACAACTGCGGTGAGCTTGCAGGCACTGGTGTTGACGGGATTGCTGTTGTTTCAGCTATATTTGCCGCTGATGATCCTGGACTTGCTACGAAAGAGCTTTACTTAAAGACTGGCCGTGTATTTAATTATCACAGGGATTTCATATTTGACATGGACGGAACTATTCTTGATTCTATGCCTTACTGGAGAAATGTTTCCAAGGAATACGCCATGCAGTATGTTGATAAGTTACCTGATGACTTTGACGAGCGTACTTATGTAATGGACCTTGATGAATGTTCTGCTTATTTCCGTGATGAATTAGGCATAAGCACCGATGCAGCAACTATGCGACAGACCGCCGTGGATATTATGACAAGACACTACAGCACAGATATTCCGGCTAAAGACGGAATGCTTGAATTAATCAGACGTGAGCATGAAGCCGGTTCTTGCATGTGCATATTTACAAGCTCTGACAGAGGCTGTGTTGACGCTGCACTTAACCGTCTTGGAATAACTGACTGTTTTAACAACATTTTTACAGTATATGACATTCCATATAATAAAAAGAATCCGGAAAGCTACAAGCTTATCGCTGAAAAAATGCATTTTAAACCGGAAGATACATGGGTATATGAAGATGTTCTTCACGGCATTGAATCTGCCAGACAGGGTGGATTTAAGATATGTGCTGTATATGATGAGGATTCTAAGAAGCATTGGAACGAAATCTGCGCATTTGCAGACGAAATAAGAGATATAAGAAATGATTGAGGATTAGTAATGAAGAAAAAAGTTGTTGTCGGCATGTCAGGGGGCGTTGATTCCTCTGTTGCCGCTTATCTATTAAAGGAACAGGGCTATGATGTAATAGGTGTGACTATGCAGATATGGCAGGACGATGCAACAGAAGCCGCTGAGAACGGCTGCTGCGGTATCAGTGCTGTTGATGATGCAAGACGTGTTGCAGGTCAGCTTGACATCCCATATTATGTAATGAATTTTAAGAATGAGTTCAAATGTAATGTAATCGACTATTTTGTTGACGAATATAAAAAAGGCCGTACACCTAATCCATGTATCGCCTGCAACCGTTATGTAAAGTGGGAATCTCTTCTTAAGAGAAGTCTTGAAATAGGAGCAGATTACATTGCAACAGGACACTATGCAAGAATCCACCAGCTTCCTAATGGCAGATACACTATATGCAATTCAGTAACTGCCAGGAAAGACCAGACTTACGCACTTTATAATCTTACACAGGAACAGTTATCACACACACTTCTTCCTATTGGTGATTATACTAAGGATCAGGTCCGTGAAATTGCATCTAAGATTGGTATTACTGTTGCCAAAAAGCCTGACAGTATGGAAATATGCTTCATTCCTGATAATGACTATGCAGGCTTTATAACACGTGAAACAGGCTATACTTCTGTTCCCGGTAATTTCATTGACGTCAATGGCAATGTAATTGGAAGACATCAGGGTATCATACACTACACAGTTGGTCAGAGAAAAGGTCTTGGACTTGCTCTTGGAAAGCCGACATTTGTTGTTGCTATACGCCCTGAAACCAACGAGGTTGTAATCGGTGATAATTCAGATGTGTTCTCACCTAAGCTTTACGCCAACAACCTTAATTTCATGTCGATACCTTCACTTGAAGGTGAAATGCGTGCCAAAGGTAAAATCCGTTACAGCCATGAGGGTGCTATGTGTACTATAAGAATGTTTGATGAGAATACTCTTGAATGTACATTTGACGAGCCTGTTCGTGCCGTAACACCAGGTCAGGCGCTTGTATTATATGACGGGGACAATGTACTTGGCGGTGGAACTATTATTTAATTATTTTTAAAATTAATAAGGACAATATTATGGAAAAACTTATATATATGGATAACGCAGCAACTACATCAACCGCACCAGAGGTTGTGTCTGCAATGCTTCCATTCTTTACTGAATATTACGGCAATCCTTCTTCTGTATATAATTTTGCCCAGAAAAGCAAGATGGCTATTGAAGATGCAAGGGAAATTATAGCTGACAGTATTGGAGCTGCTAAAAGCAATGAAATATATTTTACAGGCGGTGGAAGCGAGTCTGATAACTGGGCTTTAAAGTCTGCTGCATTCGGCCTTAGAGATAAAGGAAACCACATAATAACAACTAAGATAGAGCATCATGCAATTCTTAATACATGTGCATATCTTGAAAAGAACGGATTCGAGGTAACTTACCTTGATGTTGACAGCGAGGGCTTTGTTTCATTAGAAGATGTCGAGAATGCCATTACAGAAAAAACAATTCTTATAAGTGTTATGTTTGCCAACAATGAAATCGGAACAATTGAACCTGTCTGTGAAATAGGTGAGATTGCACATAAGCATGGCATTCTTTTTCACACTGATGCAGTTCAGGCTATGTGTCATGTTCCAATTAATGTCACAGAGATGAATATTGACCTGTTAAGTGCAAGCGCACACAAGTTCCACGGTCCTAAAGGCATCGGTTTCATGTACATGAAGAATTCTGCCAAGTTAGAGCCTTTCATCCATGGCGGGGCACAGGAGCGTGCAAGACGCGCCGGAACAAGCAATGTTCCAGGCATTGTCGGCATGGGACAGGCTGTAAAGCTTGCCTTAAGTACACTTGATAAAGATACACATACAATTATTAATATGCGTAATTATATTGTTGACAGGATTCTTGGTGAGATTCCTGACGTTACTTTTGATGGACCTTGTATTGATGCTAATGCTGTTTCGGCAGGTTCGCCCGCGGGCAGCCTTAAACGTCTTCCGTCTAATATGCATTTCTGCTTTAAAGATGTTTCGGGTGATTCTTTACTTATTATGCTTGATATGAACGGTATATGTGCATCCAGCGGTTCAGCATGTGCTGCAGGCTCAATCGACCCTTCACATGTGCTTCTTGCTATCGGACGAAGCAAAGGTGAAACTAAAGGTGCTTTAAGATTAAGCATAGATAAGGATTTAACCAAAGAAGATGCTGACTATGCAATAGATGCACTGAAAGCCGCAGTTGCGAGGCTGCGTAGATAAAGCTAAACATTATATCCGTAAATCCACATAATATGGTCTTACATCCAGCAATTTTCATTAAAACAAAGTGAGTTTTCCCATAAATTCATAAATAATATAAGGTTTATAGGTATATTCTATCAATTTTACTATATAAAAAGTCTTTAATGATACCAATATACCTATAAACAATCTGCTTATTTACAACTTATAGGCTTACGCAACAACTATCTATATAAACATCAGCATTTTTGACCTATAGGACAATTAAATATACGACTATCTATAGGTATCATGTTGTATAGCATAATGCTGTATCATGAATCATCCGTAATGAATATCCTTCAGACTCCCCAATTCAACAACAAAAACAATATAATCTTTAAAATATTTTCAAAAAAATCACATAAACCTATTGACATAGTAGGGATAAGGGTTTATATTATCATCAACATCAAGAAAGCAATACATTTTTGAAATAAATTAAAAGGATGGTAATTAATTATGGCAAAGAAATCTTACTCAGAAAGAAATTTAAAGTTTGAAACATTACAGCTTCATGTGGGACAGGAACAGCCTGATCCAGTAACAGATGCTAGAGCAGTACCTATTTACCTTACATCATCATATGTATTCCATAACAGCCAGCATGCTGCTGACAGATTTGGTCTTAAGGATGCAGGTAACATCTACGGACGTCTTACTAATCCAACTGAAGATGTATTTGAAAAAAGAATTGCGGCACTTGAAGGTGGTGTAGCAGCACTTGCTGTTGGTTCTGGTGCAGCAGCTTTAGCTTATGCTTTTCAGGCACTTGCTCATGCAGGAGACCACATCGTAGCAGCTAAGAATATCTACGGTGGAACATATAATCTTCTTGCACATACACTTCCAGATTACGGAATTGAAGCTACATTCGTAGATCCTTTTGATTATGATGCTATTGAAGCAGCAATCAAACCTAATACTAAGGCTGTTCAGATTGAAACACTTGGAAATCCTAATTCAGAAGTTGTTGATATCGAAAGAATTGCTAAGATTGCACATGCACACAACATTCCACTTGTTGTTGATAACACATTTGCAACGCCTTACCTTGTAAGACCTATTGAATACGGTGCAGACATCGTTATCCATTCAGCTACTAAGTTCATCGGTGGACATGGTACAACACTTGGTGGTGTAATCGTTGATAGTGGTAAATTTGACTGGGTAGGGGCTGCTGATAAGTTCCCATGGCTTGTTGAGCCAAATGTATCATACCACGGTGTTAGCTTTGCAAAGGATACAGCACCTGCTGCATTCGTTACATATATCAGAGCTATCCTTCTTCGTGATACAGGAGCTACAATTTCTCCAGTTCATTCATTCATCTTCCTTCAGGGACTTGAAACATTATCACTCAGAGTTGAGAGACATGTAGAGAACGCATTAAAGGTTGTTCAGTACTTAAAGGATCAGCCATTAGTTGAGAAGGTAAATCATCCTTCAATCTCTACTAACAAAGAACAGCAGGCTCTTTATAAGAAGTACTTCCCTAATGGTGGCGGTTCAATCTTCACATTTGAAATCAAGGGTGGTGCTGCTGAGGCTCAGAAGTTCATTGATAACCTTGAGTTATTCTCACTTCTTGCTAATGTTGCGGATGTTAAATCATTAGCAATACACCCTGCAAGCACAACTCATTCAGAGTGCAACGAAGCTGAGCTTCTTGATCAGGGAATCAAGCCTAACACAATCAGACTTTCAATTGGTACAGAGAATATTGATGATATCATTGAAGATCTTGATGAAGCATTTAAGGCTTTACAGTAATTTGCCATATATATCCTTTCCGGTATAATATATTTACATCACAAAAGGGGGCTGATATCATCAATGATCATCAGTCCCCCTTTTGAATTATATTAATCAGATTTTTAATTAATTAAGTTATTTCTTTTTCTTAAAATGTACTTCTGGAACAGCAACACTATCATATGTCACATGTGTCTTATCATTGTTATCATCTGTAATCATATCAGAAGATATATCAACATCTTCATCATCAGAATCTCCTTTATGTATCTCTGGAATAGCAAGATTATCATATGACAGATTATAATCTTGCTTAGGAGTGTTACCTTTATTCTTAACTTTTTTAAATATATTAAACATAGCATTCCCTCCTCGATATTTATAATATATTAATAAAGAATGTAATAACAAGACTGTTAAGAAAATCAGCAAAAAGACTTCCTATAAGTGGTATAAGAAGATAAGCCTTAACCGACGGAACGTATTTGTCACATACAGCCTGCATGTTAGCCATGGCGTTAGGAGTAGCTCCCATACCGAATCCACATGTTCCTGCAACAAGTACTGCTGAATCATAATCTCTTCCCATAACATTAAATACAACAAAATAAGTAAATAAAACAATAACAATAACCTGAGCTCCAAGAAGAATAACAAGTGGAAGAGCAAGTGAAGCAAGCTGCCACAACTTAAGTGTAATCATCGCCATACCCAAGAACAACGATAAGCAGATACCACCAAGGTCGTTGATTTCACCCATATGAATAACAAGCTTTCCATGTCCCGCATATTCTGCAATATTACGCATAAGAGCTGCTGCAATCATAGCACCTATATATATAGGGAAAGTAAGACCAGTCTTGGTAAGTGCCCATGAAAAAATCGTTCCTAAACCAATAGCAAGAATAAGCTGGAATACTGCTGAAGCATACATTCTTGAATGTCTCTCATGCTTTTTCTCATCCTCAACAAGAAGACTATCATCTTCAGGAATTGCTGTAGATAAGAGGTCTTTCTTCTCAATCAGTCTCTTGCCTAACGGACCACCGACAAGACTTCCAAATATAAGACCAAATGTAGCAGCAGCAGTACATATTGTTGTTGCACCCTGAACATTAAAATCTTCAAGGACCGGTCCAAATGCACCTGCTGTACCATGTCCACCAACCATAGGAATAGAACCTGTACACATGCCAATAAGTGAATCAAGTCCAAGCAGCTTTGATAAACTAACTGCAACACAGTTCTGTATGAATATAAGAACAATGACTAATCCTAAAAATATGACCATTGATTTTCCACCCTTCTTAAGTACCTTAAGATTTGCCTGAAATCCAACAGATGTAAAGAAAAATACCATGCATACTTCTTTAAGTGTATCATCAAATGAGAACTCTAATATATGTGTTACATAACACACACATGTAAATATAGCAAATAACAGACCTCCAACAACTGGAGCCGGTATACAGAATCTTTCAAGAAATCGTATTTTCTTTCGTAAAAAACTTCCCAGAAGCAGTACAAGTACCGCAATAGCAAGCGTCTGATACATATCTAACTGAACTTTCATTAAACTTCTCCATTCTTTATTACATTAACCTGATATACAGATTTAATTATTCTGTCAAAACTTTGATGCCATTCTCTGTATAATAATCTGCCGCACCTAAATGGAATGGAATATCCACTCCGTTAGCAGCTTCTTTAACGTTGAATGTAATGTCAAGAGAAGTAGCATACTTGAAGTCATCTGCATGCTCATATAAAGTCTTAGTCACATTCTTAATAACATCATCTGACAGCGACTGTCTTGCAATCAGAACTGCCTTAATACCAATAGTAGTAACAGCTGTATCCTGGCCCTGATAAGTTCCCGCCGGAATAGTGTACTTTTCGCAGAGGGAATATGCTGATAACATCTTATCAATACATTTGTCATCAAGACTTATAAGACTGATATCACATTCCTTTGACAACTGCTCTATAACTCCGGTTCTTGTTCCTGCAGTACAGAAAAATGCATCAATGTCGCCATTTTTAAGCTTTGCAGCGGCTTCAGTATAATCCATATTAACCTTATTAATAAGTTCATCTGCAATACCGCTCATCTTTAATATCTGCTCTGCATTCTTTTCGGTTCCTGACTCAGAAGCACCAACACTTACAGTCTTGTTAATCAGATCATCAACACTTGTGATTCCCGAATCATTTCTTACAACAATCTGATAGGCTTCTGTATAAAGAGACGCAACTGCCTTATAACCCTTCTGATACTTCTTATCAGTGAAGGCTCCTGTTGCATTATAAGCATCACTTAACAAATCTGCCTGAACAATAGCAAGGTCGATATACCCATCAGATATAAGTCTTAAATTAGCAACCGAACCAGCAGTAGTCCTTGTTTCAAATGTATATCCATCTATTTCTTTATCAGCAAGCTGTGTAAATGTGCTTGCAAATGAATAATACATACCACCAATATCTGCTGCACCAAATTTCAGGTTCTTGCTATGCCCGCTGCAGCCTGTAATCACAAGCAGCATACATGACATTAATACACATAATATTTTCTTCATTCATTCGTCCTCGTATTAATATTTGTATTTATCCTCGTAATAATAATTCTTTCTCGTAAACCTTACCATTCTTTATGTACAATCTTGGAACTCGCTTACTTACTGCACAAGTAAGTTCATACGGAATAGTTCCTGCAAGCTGTGCCATATGCTCAATAGGATTAGCCTTACCAAATATTTCAACTTCGCTTCCAACATCGACGTTCATCTTATCAGTAAGATCAATCATGCACATATCCATACATATCTTGCCTCTCTGTGGAACAGGACCTTCCTCAGTCATAAGCTCATATCTGTTAGAAAGGCATCTGAAATATCCATCTGCATATCCATAAGGAACGACTCCCATTCTTGTTTTCCTGTCAGTCTTATATATTCCACCATAGCTTATAGCTGTTCCAGCAGGGTAAGTCTTAATAGTACTTACTGTTGTCTTAAGAGACATAACTGGCTTAAGTCCAAGTTCCTGTGCAAAATCGCCATAACCATAAAGCAGAAGTCCTGGTCTTACCATATCAAGCCAGGTCTCTGGATATCTGGCAACAGCACCAGTATTGGCACAATGTCTTATTTTAAATTTTTTCCCTAGTTTTTTTTCTACTGCATCAATTACGCTTGTAAACAATTCAAACTGATGCTTAGTATATGCCTCACATTCTTCCCCGAATTCATCAGATACAGCAAAATGTGTAAATATTCCCTCTGCGTCAAGGCCGGGAAGTGAACAGCCCTCACATATTCCTTCAACACCACTGTCAAAATAATCACCATCACAAAGGTAACCAAGTCGTGACATACCTGTATCAACCTTGATGTGAATCTTTAATGTACCACCACATCTGACAGCTTCTTCACTGTATTCAAGTGCCTTGGCCTTACATGTGACAGCCTGTGTTATATTGTTCTTAATAAGCTGCCCAACCTCTTCCTTAGGTGTATGACCTAATATAAGAATTGGCATTGTAATTGAATTATGTCTTAATTCTATTGCCTCATCTATACTGCTGACAGCAAGATAATCTGCTCCTAATTCCTGTAACAGTCTGCTCACCTGAACAGAACCATGACCATAAGCGTCTGCTTTCACAACACCTAAGAACTTAACATTTTCTCCAATTCTCTTTCGTAATGTTTCATAATTGTGTGCAAGTGCATCCATATCTATTTCAGCCCATGTTCTTCTTAATGTTGAATCCATAATAATCTGCCTCCATAATCTAAACATACTTTGATATTTTACCATTTAATTGATAAATAGTGAATATTTTTTAATTTAATTTTAGGTTGACATTTTATAGTAATGCCAGAATAAAGTCATAAGATTGGAGGAGTTCGTATGAAAAAGAAACTTTTTGCTTTATTAAATATAAGTACTATATTGTTAAGCCTATTCTTAACAGGATGTTCCGAAAAAAATTCTAAGATAACATTAAATAACACACAGTGCACATACATAGTATCTAATAATGATAATATTATTCTTGAATCTAATACTAATAAAACCGTATTAGATGATGAAATCCCAGAACGCAGCATAGCATGCTGGGGTGATAGCATGATACAAGGAGCTGGATGTAACGAAGCATATATATACTCTGATAATGGTATTGAAGACATATCTTACTTTACAACTCCATCTGCTCTGCAATATTTTACATCAATCAATACCTACAACTTTGGTGTAGGTGGTGAGAATTCATATCAGATTTCTTTACGTGCGGGCGGAATTCCAATATACACTGACCGTGATATCTATATAACCGACCACTCATTAGCTTATGTAAAATTTGTTGATGAACATGAAGAAACAATCGATATGGATGACTACAGCGGATATGGATATGAAAATAACACATATCCAGACACAGTATATATTAATGATGTTTTATGTTATGTCGAAAGAGCTGATGATGGCTTATATATTTCTATATGTTCTGATGCAGACTGTGATTCTGTAACTGAAATGTATATTAACGCATGGACAAGGGTTATTCCTAAGGCAGCTTATGACCATCGCAATGATATTCTTATTCTTGAGATGGGAAGTAATGGTGGCTGGGAGAATGATTATGATGAACTTATAAAACAATATCAGAATATAATTGATAACAGCTATTATGCTGATTATATAATTGTTGGTGATACTGATAATCCGGGAGAATCAGCTGACATATATCAGGATGTATACGATGATAATGGTAATTATGCAGGACTTCATGCAACATTATGGGAACAGGCTCTGTATGATGCATTTGGACAACATTTCCTTAACACAAGACTTTATCTTATGGAAAATGCGTTCTCTGACTGTGGACTTACACCAACCGAGAATGATATAATTGATATACAGACAGGCAACCTGCCTGAACAGATTCGTGCTGATTTCACACATTTTAACTCTTATGGATATTATTCCAAAGCCAAAGCTATATACTTAAAAGGCATAGAGCTTGGCTACTGGAATTAATATTATTCAACTGGAGGCTTATATATGAGAATATTATTAGTTGAAGATGACCGCTCATTATCAAGAGCTGTATCAACTATATTACAGAAGAATAATTATTCCGTTGACTGCGTTAACAATGGTCAGCTTGCACTTGACTATCTTGAACAGGATATATATGACGCAGTAATAATGGATATAATGATGCCGGTAATGGATGGAATTACTGCTTTAAAGAATTTAAGAAAACGTGGCAATAACATTCCTGTTCTTATGCTTACAGCAAAGACTGAAATCGATGATAAAGTAGAAGGTCTTGATAACGGTGCTAATGACTATCTTACCAAGCCATTCGACACAAGAGAACTTCTTGCCAGATTACGCGTTCTTACTCGCAATGAAAGACAGCATGACAGTGTTATGACACTTGGCAATATAACACTAAACACATCTACATGTGAATTGTCATCAGCAACAGACTCATTTCTTCTTACGAATAAGGAATATCAGATGATGCTGATGTTCATGAATAACAAAGATCAGGTTATTTCGGCAGAACATTTTATGGAGAAAATCTGGGACAGTGAATCTGATTCTGATATCAGCACCGTATGGACTTATATATCTTATCTCAGGAGAAAACTTGAAGCTTTAAAGTCTGATTATTCTATTGCTACAAGAAGAAATATGGGATATTATTTAAAAAATAACAACTAATATAAAGAAGGTATATAATGTCAAAAAATAATAAAGCATCTAATTATAATGAGAAAATGCTTACCCGCTT
>OJNO01000875.1_pt1 | contig 11712 bp, 9 predicted proteins | sample 1597761 | NCBI WGS metagenome assembly OJNO01 (sample SAMN00265071, study PRJEB22529) | human gut metagenome
TGACAATATTACTCTGTCCGTCCAGATAGTATTGCAGTGTATCTGCCTGTGCAAAGCTCATACGGCTCTGCAGAATGTGAACCCTGAGTCTCCCCTTTATCTCATGCTTGATCACAAATCTCATAATTTATGCCTGCTTTCATGAAGGGATCATTCTTCTGTTGCAGTCTCTGCTGCTTCAACCCCACCGTCATATTCTTTTGCTGCCTGTGCTGCTCTGTCCTCGTTGATCTGCTGGGCCTCTGCGTAGATATCCTCTGCGTTCTCCTGGATAGTGGTCGCAGTCTTCATGACACACTCTTTTGCACGCAGAACTGCTGCGGTGCAGTTGGTGTACAGCTTCTTCGCATCCTTGCTGGACAGTACTTTGATACCTGCGGTTCCGAACAGAACGCCTGCTGCGAAGATACCGGTTTTAGCTTTATCAATCTTTTTTAAACATTTCAACATAATTCATTTCCTCCTGTGTGAAGTCTTTTGTTTATTCTATTTATGAATGAATATTATAAGCACCTGTTTTTCCTATTTCCAGCTTTTTTCGTTTAATGAAAAATTTTATCATTTATCAAAAAACACAAAAGGCCAGTGGATCAAAATCCACTGACCTTCTTGTATTCCTGTAATTTTTCTTTTGCTGCCGGGGTCAGATTCTTAGGCACCTGAATCTGGATCACGACATACTGATCGCCGTGGGCATTTTTATCCTTCATGGATACCACACCCTTGCCTTTCAGACGGATCTTGCTGCCGGACTGCGTACCTTCCTTCACTTTGCACATGACATCGCCGTACAACGTGGGTACACGGATCTCGCCGCCCAGGGCTGCGGTAGTATAGGGGATATTGACCGTGGTATACAGATCCTGTCCTCTACGCTCCCAGCCCGGTTTCTCCTGTACCGTCACCTTCAGATACAGGTCACCGCTCTCACCGCCGGAGTAACCTTCACCGCCCTTACCTTTCAGGCGGATACTTTTACCGGTGTCGATACCTGCCGGAATGTGCACCTGCACGGATTCGGACTTGCCGGTAGCCGGATCTCTTAAGGTAAAGGTCTTGTCGCAGCCATGCATTGCTTCGTCAAAGCTGATGGTGATGCCGGATTCCACATCCTGACCTTTGCTACGGTAGTTTGCCCGGCTGCCCCGTCCGGAGCCTTTCTGTCCCTTGAAATACTGACCGAACAGATTGTCAAAAATATCCTCATCCCCGCCGAAGCTGCCGAAATCCCCGGTACCGAAACCGCTTCCTCCGGTGCTGTAATGGAACGTGCCGTTGCCAAAGCCGCCGAATCCATCGGTGCCGAAGCCGCCGGTACCTCCATTGTAGTGGAAACCTCCTCCGTTCTTAAACTGCTCCTGATACTGTCTGGCTGCCTCCTCGTTAAATCCCTCCTGGAAAGCGGCAAAACCGTAAGTATCATATAGTTTCTTCTTTTTTTCATCCCCCAGCACATCGTAAGCTTCGTTGACTTCCTTCAGCTTCTCCTCTGCCACAGGGTCTCCTGCATTGGTATCCGGATGGTATTTTTTCGCCAGTTTCCGGTATGCTTTTTTTATCGCTGCGGCGTCCGCTGTCTTGCTGACACCCAATACTTCATAATAATCTCTTTTTGTTGTCTTCGTCATATTCCCTCCATTCTGCCCAACCGGTGAGCCACACAACCAAGACGTTTTCCATGTAAAAATCAGCCACACAGTTCCCTGCGCGGCTGACCACTTCACATCTCTTTTCAAACAATTGTCTGCTGCTGCAGTCGCTTGTTCCTCTTACAGAGATTATATTATCACTATAGATTAGCACTCGCAAGTCCAGAGTGCTAAAAAATATATTAAATAATCATAAAATCCATAAACCGGCTATTACAGTTTACCACCCTTAGAACCGCCAAAGCTTGCGGAATTCAAGATGTTGGTATCAAAAGTAAAGGTCAGTCTCTCTTCGGTGCGGGCTCTCTTCAAAGACAGCTGGATCATACGGTCCAGAAGCTCTTTGTAAGGAACGCCCACCGGATCCCACAGATAGAAAGCCAGAGATCCGGGAATGGTATTGATCTCGTTAAAATACAGCTTACCGTTGTCCTCATCGATCATAAAGTCGATACGGGACACACCGTTACAGCCCAGTGCTTTAAAGGATCTGACTGCCAGTTCCCGCACCTCTTCTCTCTTCTCCGGAGACAGTTCTGCCGGAATTTTGCGGGATACGCTCGCCATGCCCTTGGAGCCGCTGCCCTTGGCATTGCTGACGTATTTATCTTCATAACTTAAGATATCTTTGGTGTGCAGGGGTTCTTCGCACTCGGAAGCAATAGCGTCATTCTCATCTCCCAGTACCGAGCAGTTGATCTCACGTAAATTGGTGATGGCGTGCTCCACCAGCACTTTGGTCGCATACTTGAACGCATCATCGACGGAGTGGGTCAGTTCCACACGATTTTTAGCTACACTGATGCCTACGCTAGAGCCTAAGTTGACCGGTTTTACGATCACCGGATATCCCAGTCCTTTTTCCACTTTGTCGAGCAGAATCTCTATCTGCGCATAATCCGACAGAGTATACAGCTGCGCATCCAGTACCGGAACATCACACTCCTTTAATACAGCTTTCATGATGTATTTGTCCATACCAATGGCGGATGCGGTCACATCACAGCCCACGAAGGGGATGCCCATGGTCTTCAGGTAACCCTGGAAAGCGCCGTCCTCCACGTTGGTACCGTGGACTACAGGGAAAGCCACGTCGATCTCTACTGGTTTCTTCCCGCCGAACAGCTTCACCGGGAACGGCGTCAGGAATACCTTGCCGTCCTCGTTGGTCATGATGACTCTCTGGGACTTTTTCAACAGTTCATCGATATTTTTGTAGGATTCAATCTTGCCGATCTCCTCACCGATGTACATTTCATTACGCTTGGTCATATAGACCGGGATCACTTCGTATTTGTCTGTGTCCATGCTCATGACAGCCTGGATGCCGGAGATCACAGATACCTCGTGTTCTACACTCTTGCCGCCAAACAGCATTGCTACTCTTGTCTTCATTTATTTTCCCTCCTGAATTTTCCTACTCTCTGCCAACTATCCGGAACCTCTTTCACAAAATTGCCTCTGAATCTTCTAATAGTTATCCGTCAGGTCATTCTCTAATAAAATATACTTATGTCCCTGCCCTTTGATGGCATAGGCGTAAGATACAGCTTCCTCCAGCTTGTCGAATACCAGGCATTTCTCTTCCGGGAATCCCTTCTCCAACACGCCCTCCCTGATGGGCTCGGTGTGCCGTCTGCCCACTAACAGGATGTAATCGCAGCAATCCGCTGCGTAGTTACCGAATTTATGATTGTATTCCGCTTCCTTATCACCCAGCTCCACCATGCCCGGCGTGATCAGGATCCGGATACCGTCAAACATAGCCAGCGTCTCGACCGCTGCCCTGGAACCTACGGGGTTGGAATTGTAAGCATCATCGATGATCGTCACCAGACCGTGCTCCCGCATCTGCATACGATGGGGCACCGGCTCGATCCGGCGTACCGGGATCCGCAGTTCCTGCAGCGTCATGCCCATTCTATGAGCAACTGCGATAGCCCCCACCACATTGATGACATTGTGGGCACCGATGAGACGCATCTGGAATCTCTCGCTCTCGCCGTCCGGGGTCACTACGGTGAACTCCGTACCTAACTGGGATACCTTCACATCTTTGGCACAGTATCCTGTCCCTTCCGTCTCGGAATAATAGAAGATCTTCTCCGGGGTCTGATCATACGCGGGAGAAGCTGCCTGCTGCTGAATATAATCGTTGTCACCGTTCAAGAACAGCATGCCGCCTTCCGGCAGGGCATCCGCCAGCTCGAACTTCGTCTTCTGAATATTCTCCATATTAAAAAAGGTCTCTAAATGCTGCGGTCCGATGGATGTGATCACACCGTGCTCAGGATGCACCATATCGCAGATCTCCTTGATGTCGCCCACATGACGGGCTCCCATCTCGCAGACAAAAATCTCTGTGGTAGGCTTCAGGGAACCGCGGATGGTCCGCACCACACCCATAGGCGTATTGAAACTCTCCGGCGTCACCAGTACATTATATTTTTCCTGTAAAAGTGTCTGCAAATAGAACTTCACACTGGTCTTGCCGTAGCTGCCGGTCACACCGATGACGGTAAGTCCCGGGACGCTTTTCAGCTTTCTCACAGCGTCATTGATATAATGCTGATTGATCACCGCCTCCATGGGATGATTGATGACATTAGCCACAATATCCAGAAACAGATTCACAGATACCAGGATCAGGCACAGTCCCGGGATCCGCTTCATTCCGCCCAATCCACACACCAGAGCGAATACCGCAGCCGTAAAGATCAGCTCCGTAGCGAGCAATCTCTTGACCCGGGCAGTATACACCAGCTTTTTCTTCGTATTCATCCGTTTCATGGCACGATATACCACGATGATCACGAGCAGTACCAGATACTCGAAGATTTCAAGGGCAAGGTATGGGAACACACAGGTCACAATGCCCAGTGCCAGACCAAAATAGAGAATCCATTGCAGCCGAAACTTCTTCTTCAGCCAGTGAAGGTGTTCTTTATTCTTATAGCCGTTCTGCTGGAACATATGAATATTATACCGCATGGTATAAAAATATGCCGGAACAGCAAGCACGACCGCTATCAGCACACGTATGATCATTTCAGATATGCCTCCATAATTCCCCGGAACTGTGCCGGCTTCTCAAGGAAAGAAAAATGACCGGTTCCCGGGATCACTGCCAGGCCGCAGTTGGGTATCTTCTCTTCCATAATATGTGCATCCCGGATAGGAGTTGCCGTATCCTGATCTCCCCAGATCAGCAGCACTTCCTGACGGATCTTCGGAAGCAGCTCCGTCAGATCCTCATTCACCGCCTTCACCATACAATGACGCATCATGGGTGTCGCATTGCGGTAGTCTGCCGATCCCTGTCGGCTCCTCCAGTCATCGATCACCTCCGGGAACATGGCATAGATCAGCTTCATGTTCAGGAATTTCTTCAAAATCTTGTACTTGCGGATCTTCCATTTCTGTGCAGTAGTCCGCACCGGCAGGACACCGGCACTGTCGATCAGGATAATGTTTGTGATCTCAAAAGGGATGCTCTCTCTGGCTGCCAGCTTGATGATCACGCGTCCGCCGTAGGAATGCCCGATGAGGGTGGCCTGCTTTACCTGCATTACTTCCATAAATCTGCAGAAAAAGTCCGCAAATCCGTCCACATCCCAGGGTTCCTTCGGTTCATCGCTGCCGCCAAAGCCCGGGAAATCGAACTGGATCACACGGTACCTGCTGCCGTCTATCACACCGGCTACGGAATCATACACTCCAAGATCCGTACCCCAGCCCTGTAAGATCACGACTGTCTTATCGCCGGTACCGGTTGTTTTATAACATATATTATATCCGTCTACTACTATATTCATGATAATCCCCAATTCCAAGTCATTGCCGTTACAATCTTTTATTATAATCGGAATCTGCGACAATGGCAAGCCATATCCTAAGGATTCCGTATTCCGCTTTCCAATTTGACAACCGCTTTCATAATTCCATAAAATAATAAAAACTACCGCTTTGAGCTGACGGTAGTATCAGTCAGCCCAAAGCGGTAGCTAGTTTATCCTTTATTTTATAATGAATTAGAATCGGGATTTCACACATTCTGCTTACTGCAGTTAGGGTATTCAATTTTCTGATGCAATAAAATATTTTGCGTTGAATTGCCTACACATATTTCAAAAATTCCGGGTTCCACACAAAAATCATGTTTCTTCTCATCATAAAATGAAAACGCCATACTATCCAAAGTAATCTCTACTCTGCATACACTCCCCGCTTTCAGCGTAATGCTTTTGAATGCCTTTAACTCTTTTTCTGGTCTGATTACTGTACACTCCTCATCCCTCACATAAATCTGTACAATCTCTCTTCCGTCTATTTGACCTACGTTTTCTATATCAAACGATATGCTCACTCTGTCTTTTGCATCATTATCTTGTTTCACCTGCAGATCGTGATACGCAAATTCTGTATAAGAGAGTCCATGTCCAAAGCAGAACATCGGCAAAATATCATTTTTCTCATAATGACGATATCCGACCATAATTTCTTCTTCATAACAGACCATATTATCTCTCCCAAATTGTCCGTTATGACCTGTCGGTGTATCTTCATAAACACGAGGAAAAGTTTCTGCCAGTTTTCCACTGGGATTGATTCTTCCGGTGAGGATTCCCGCTAGGGCTGTGCCACTCTCCATTCCAGCATAATAAGACCACAAAATTGTACCTGCTTTTTCTTCCCATGGCATCTCCACCGGAGATCCTCCTATTAAAGTTACAATTGTGTCCGGTCTTACCTTTAATAATTTTGTAATCAATTCATCCTGATGATACGGAAGTTTCATGCAGGGACGATCCTCTCCCTCAATGTCATATTCATGATCCAACCCTCCTACAAACAGAACAATATCGCTTTCTTCAGCTAGCTTCAGAGCTCTTCTGTGATATTCTTCCTCAATTTCCGAGAGGTCTGAATAAAATGCCTCCTTTTTTAATCTTCTTTTTTCTTCTCTCATCCTGCGGATCTGTTGTTGTATTTTTTCTTTGTCATCCACACTGGAAGCCTGCCAGTTTTCTCCGTTAAGCTCCTTTTTTTCCGGAATATAATACCCCGGTTCATATACTATTTCTGCATTACCTCCAAATTCCATTTTGATTCCAAGAAGCGGTGATATTTCATACAAAGCCTTAATTTCTGCACTACCTCCACCGCCCGAGTGAATTCGGTCTGCGTTACAACCTATGACTGCAATTTTCTTATGATATGTATTTCCAAGTGGCAATAATTTACTATCATTTTTCAATAAAATAACAGATTTTTCTGCTGCTTTTTTCAACACCTGCCGGTGCGCCATAGTATTATAGGAGCCGTTTTTTCGATGTACCGCTTCCTTTCCAATCATTTTTAACTTAAACATTACTCGCAAGATGTTACGCACCTTTGCGTCCAGACACGCCATATCTACTGATTCATCCAAGATCCTTTGCTTCAAAGGTTCTGCCAGACAATATTCGTCGAAATTATCAAATACTGACATTTCAATATCAAGTGCTGCCTGCCCCGCATCTACCGTATTATGCACTGCTCCCCAGTCACTGATTACAATTCCTTCAAATCCCCATTGATCACGCAATACTTCCTTCAGCAACAGATTATTTTCACAGCAATAGGTACCGTTTAATCTGTTATAGGCTCCCATAACCGAATAAACATCTGCCCTCTGCACAGACTGTCGAAACGCCGGGTAATATATTTCCTGCAAGGTTCTCTCATTTACTTTAGTGTCCACATGCAGTCGATTAGTTTCCTGATTGTTTGCCACAAAATGTTTTACACAGGCTGCCACATCATTCTGCTGTATTCCCTTTATCAAAGCAACTGCCATCTCTGCTGTCAGCACGGGGTCTTCACTCAAATATTCAAAATTTCTCCCACATAAGGGACTTCGTTTGATATTAATTCCCGGCGCCAAAATCATGTCTTTTCCTCTGCCTCTGGCTTCCGCTCCCAAGACCTCGCCAACTTCATATGCAACATCGACATCCCATGTAGATGCTATAGCACTATTACTTGGAAGATAAGATACATAATCATCAGTATTGCCCAGGGGAATCCATTTATCATTTTGAAACTCATTCCGAACACCCATAGGTCCATCTGAAAATTTCATAGAAGGTATTCCCAGTCTTTCTACCCCTTTATTCTGAAACAATCCATTTCCATGAACCATCCCGATCTTTTCATCCAAGGTCATCTGTTCCAATAATTCAGTTATTATTTTTTCTGTCTTCAATGTAAAAATACGCCTTTCTCTTCTGCTTCTTTTTGAGTTTTCTGCAACATTTTTCTCCTTTCTTTTGTAGAAAATGGAGATTTCATGCCACTGTCCGCTACCTGTTTCACTAATTCGTAATCAAACTTCTCTCTTACCTGCCATTTATCATTGTCGATAACCATATAATTTTCTGTCTCTTCTGTACAGGCCGGCCAAGCAATCGTTTCATCAATGAATGGAATTCCTGTTTTAGCAAAATTCACCCATGCCTTGCACATTTTTTCTTCTAGTTTATCCGTGACTCCCGGCATATTAGCCACGGGAACCTTATCTGTATTGTGAAATACAAAAGCCAGATCAGAACAATGCCATGCCGGCTTTCCATCATCCAGAGGAAATTCAACCGCAAAGACATATGCATATATATTAGATTGTTTATATGTCTTTCTCTTTTTCACAAAATCAATTACCGGTTTTCTGAAAAAAATATCATAGGTAGTTAAGTCTGCAATGCTTCTTCCCGGGTATGCCTGCGCGTATGCCTGAATCACAGACTGAGTATGTTCACCAAATCGTTTTTCGACAATCCTGACCAATTCCTCTTGTGTCATTTGATTCCTTCCAATCAGCCCGGGTGCAAATCCCATCTCTCCGAACACACTTCCTATTAACACCGGCACCTTTTGGGCATATTCCGAAAATCCAATTTTTAAAGGATCCCCCATGTAATAAGAGTTCCGAATCGGATGTCCTCCAATATAACCACCTTCAGCCAGTACTTTATTGGATACTTTATTATAAGCATCTGCCAGCTCTCTGTAAGGCATATCCTCCCATTTCTCAATATCCGATTCTTCCATATTAAGCTCCTTAAGCATTGCCCGGATCAGTGGTTTGGCATCTGTATTCTCTTCATCAATAAAATCTTCCAATACGCCGCTCTGAATAATCGCTTTATGATACAAGCCATCAGCCTCCGGTGTCTGCATCAGCGTCCATATTTTCATGCCTCCTCCGGATTGCCCGAATAATGTTACATTTTGAGGATCCCCGCCAAACGCTTCAATATTGTCTCTAATCCAGCGCAATGCAGCTACAATATCAGCATTTCCAACATTTCCCGAGTTCCAATATTTTTCTCCATATTCTGACAAATTCAAATATCCCAAAAGATTTAATCTATGATTCAATGATACTACAACCACATCCCCAAATTGGCTTAAATTTGTACCGTCATATGCTATCTGTTCGATAGAAGATCCTGCGTAGAATCCACCTCCATGAAGCCATACCATAACCGGTTTTTTTGCCAAAGTATCCAACGTCTGCGTCCAAACGTTCAAATACTGACAGTGTTCATCCATGGGCCAGTATCTATGAGGAACCATAATTTCACCGTTGGGAACATCCTGGGTTAACAATGGACATACATAGCCATAAGAAGTAGCATCTTTTATCCCATCCCACGGCTGAATTTCCTCCGGCATCTGAAATCTTTTTGCATTTGCATACTTAATCCCTTGAAATGTATATGTTGTATTCCACAAATATCCCCTTATTTTTCCTGCTTTTGTTGTCACAATCGGTCCATTTCCCGAACATTCAAAATAACTACTCATTTAGTTTCTCCTTTGCTTTTTTTCTATAATCTTTCGGACTACATCCCAACATTTTTTTACATAATCTGGAAAAATATGAAAAGTTATCATATCCCACTTTCATTGCAATTTCATTAATAGAGATTTCACTGTATTGTAACAGTTCAGACGCCTTCTTTATCCTCATACGAATAACATAATCGGTAATAGAGATTCCTTCTTCTTTTTTAAAAAGTCTTGCCAGATAATCTGCATTTAAATATACAATTCCTGCCAGCTCATTTCTGGAAATTTCCTCATTATAATGTTCTTCAATATATTTTTTAACTACCTCTACAATAGATGTATTTTCTCTTACGTAGTCAATATAGCTATATGCTTTTTGCAATAAATATTTACAGAATTCCATATAGTTATCATAATTCTTCAACGACATTTTCCGATAAGTTTCATATTCCGTATTTACAAATAGCTCATGGGCTTCGATATTGTTTTTCATCAACACAGTATTCACCATCTGAATCAGATTCACCTGCATAGCTTTTAATTCATACGATGTTAACCCATGATGTCTCTTTTTCTCTGAGAAATAGTGATCGATTTCATCTAAAATCTTATTCACCGCACCTGTGTTCAGATAAATCTCCCATTCTCCAATAGCACCGAATGAATATGTATTTTCTTCCCTTTGGTATGTCCGCGCCCAGAATATCTGTACATCGTTGCTGATATTTTCATTCCAAATATGAATCAACCTTTCAAAACATTCCTTTACGGCGGGCAGAGGACATTCAAGATCATAAAATACACGCATTCGACAATTGAGATGGATATCACACTGCATAATCAATTTCTTCAGTACCATCTCCGCATTTTCTTTTAGATTACGGGTTACAATCACATAGGTATCCTCTCCATACTTCACTATGGTCTCCATATTGCACATATCGCTAAAAATTTCTGTAACGACATTTTTAATAATAAATTCGCTCATTGTTGAAGTCAGATTCTGAAAACGTTCCTCTTCTTCATATGCATGTAGCAAAAAAACATCAAACAACTGCTCAGTGTCATATTCCAAACGATTGTCTTCAATCAATGCATTTAAAAGTTCTTCATCCGGAATTGCCAGCGGAAACATGATATGCTCCCAAAAATGAGCTTTTCTGTTTTTTACATCATCCAACCAATACACGCCATACTGATAATATGTTTTCTTCCTGCTCTCTTGTCTGACTTTTTCTACAGCCCTAGATATTATTTTTTCAAAATCGTCAAAAGAAATCGGTTTCAGATAATAGTCAAAACATTGAAGTTCCACAGCCTTTTTGGCATAATTAAAATCTGCATAACACGTGCAGAATATAGTAACCACGTCTAAATTCTGTGTTTTCGTCCATTTTAACAATTCAATTCCCGATTCGTTTGGCATTTCTATATCTGTTACCATAATATGGATCGGTACATTCTTAAGTATCTTTTTGGCATCCGCAGCATTTTCAGCAACGTAAATCTTTTCTATTCCCAGTGACGAATATGCAACCCCAAACTGCAGACTTTCCAGCACATTCACATCATCATCTACTAATAGAATATTCACTCTTTTCATCTCCGTTTTGATACGGAATTATTATTATAACTTCCGTTCCCAGGTTTTCACCGTTACCTATCATGAGACTTGCTTCCGCCCCATAGAGCAGTTGAAGCCGATCTTTTGTATTGCGTATTCCAATTTGGAATCTGTCATCATTTGCTCCAAATTCATTCTTTCGAAATTTTTCTAACACATTCTCAGGAAATCCCGGACCATTATCCGCTATACGAATTTGTATTTTTTTCTGTTCCTCATCCAGAAAGCTTCCTTCAATGCTAATTTCTATCTTTCTTTTGCTTCCTACCGTGTACTTCACGCAGTTTTCCACAAATACTATCATTATCAACGGTGGAATCATTGCCTGTTTCACACGCTCATCTACGCAGATATGACACTTGCAATCATAGCGGTATAAAATATTATGGATTTTTACATAATTTACAATCTGCTGTAATTCTTCATCCATTAAGATTGGCTTCGTTCCTTTGCGGAAAATAGATCTCATATATCCGGATACATACAATGCCAGTTGCTGGATTTCTTCTGTATGTTTCAACTGCGCCATACTGTATATGCTATTAAGACAGTTAATATAAAAATGGGGCCTGATCTGTAATTGTAAATAATCTATTTTAGTTTTCT
>OJNO01000881.1_pt1 | contig 11623 bp, 11 predicted proteins | sample 1597761 | NCBI WGS metagenome assembly OJNO01 (sample SAMN00265071, study PRJEB22529) | human gut metagenome
AGATCGAGCCGGCATTCAGAGAAGCTATGAGAGTACAAAGACACCATATATCCTGGAATTCGACATTGATCCGGAAGATCTGGTATATCCGATGGTAAAACCGGGCGGGACACTGGAAGATCTGATCATGGATTGTTAGGAAGAAGAGGACAGGAGGAAAAAAACAATGAATAATAACGGTATGAAAAAACGATGGATTTCCTTATATGTAGAGAACCAGGTAGGAGTTCTGTCAAAAATCTCAGGGTTGTTCTCCGGCAAATCTTATAACCTAGACAGTTTGACTGTTGGTACGACAGAAGACCCGACCGTGTCCAGAATGACGATCGCAACAGTCAGCGATGATGAGACATTTGAACAGATCAAGAAACAGCTGAACCGTCTAGTGGAAGTGATCAAGGTCATCGATTTTACAGATGTATTTGTCCGTATGAAAGAAATACTGTATGTCAAAGTGCGAAAATGTTCAAAAGATGATAAAGTGGAATGTTTTCAGATTGCAGAGACATTCAAGGCAAAAATCATTGATTACGGCAAAGACAGTGTACTGCTGGAATTTGTACAGACGGCAACGAAAAATGATGCAGTGATCAAACTTATGAAAGAAGAATTCACCAGTATTGAAGTTGTACGAGGCGGAAGTGTGGGAATTGAATCCATAAGTATGATGGAAAGATAAAAAAACAGAGTGCACTCTTGAATTTTAAAAACAGTAGTATTATAATAAGACAAGATGATAAATCAAACATTTGTTTAAAGGACGGAGGAGTCACAATGGAGAAGAAAAATATTGACTGGTCAAACATAGGATTTGGCTATATGAAGACAGATAAGAGATATGTTTCCAATTTTAAAAACGGAGCATGGGATGAAGGTACACTTACCTCCGATGATCAGATTACTATCAGTGAATGTGCAGGTGTACTTCAGTATGCACAGACATGTTTTGAAGGAATGAAAGCGTATACCACAGAAGACGGTCATATCGTAACATTCCGCCCGGACTTAAATGCAGCGAGAATGGCAGACTCTGCAGCAAGACTTGAGATGCCTGTATTCCCGGAAGATAGATTTGTAGATGCTATTAAACAGGTTGTAAAGGCTAATGCAGCTTATGTACCGCCATATGGATCAGGAGCAACCTTATATGTCAGACCATATATGTTTGGTTCCAGTGCTGTAATCGGTGTAAAACCGGCAGATGAGTATCAGTTCCGTGTGTTTGCAACACCGGTTGGACCATATTTCAAAGGCGGCGCAAAACCGATCACGATCAAGGTGTCTGATTTCGATCGTGCAGCACCGCATGGAACAGGGCATGTAAAAGCCGGACTGAACTATGCGATGAGCCTTCATGCAATTGTAACAGCTCATGAAGAAGGATACGATGAGAATATGTATCTAGATGCAGCAACCAGAACAAAAGTGGAAGAGACCGGTGGAGCTAACTTTATCTTTGTAACAAAAGATAACAAAGTTGTAACACCAAAATCATCTACAATCCTTCCATCCATCACAAGACGTTCTCTGATGTATGTTGCAGAACACTATCTTGGACTGGAAGTAGAAGAAAGAGAAGTTTATTTAGATGAACTTGGCGACTTTGCAGAATGCGGACTTTGCGGTACAGCAGCAGTTATCTCTCCGGTAGGAAAGATCGTTGACCACGGCAAAGAGATCTGCTTCCCAAGCGGCATGAACGAGATGGGACCGATCACCAAGAAGCTGTATGAGACCCTTACCGGAATCCAGATGGGACGCATCCAGGCTCCAGAGGGATGGCTCAAGGTTATTGAGTAATTTCTTAAGCTTCCCATTTTTCGTATTTTTTCAAATACACTCTACACAGCATATAACAAAAATCAGTTCTGTCGTGATGGCAGAACTGATTTTTTTGAAAAACACATTATATTTTCCCGATTATTTATTTCTCTCATATCTCACAAACTTATATTCCAGATCAAAATATGTCTGCTCTTCACTCTCTGCTGCCACATGCCACTGTGGATCTTCATCCAGATTCGGAAAATAACTGTCTGCAATATAGGCAAAATCGATCTTGGTCACCTGAGCAGCATCGCAATAAGGAAGAAGCTGCTTATAGATAGTATCGCCACCGATGCAGTATACATCTTCTGCCGGATACTTTTTCAGTTCTTCCATAAGCTCTTCAATAGAATGAACGATTATGGCATCTTTCACTTTGTAATTCTCATTTCTGGTAAGAACGATGTTTGTGCGGTTTTTAAGAGGAAGCCCTCCTGGGAAACTCTCCAGGGTCTTTCTTCCCATAACACAAACCTTGCCTGTGGTCTCCTGACGAAACATTTTCATATCTGCCGGAATGCTTACAAGAAGCTTATTATCTTTTCCAATTCCCCAGTTTTTGTCTGCAGCTACTATTATTTTCATTTCTTATAATCTCCTTTATACGAACTCCTAGATCGTGTCTAAAAATCATTCCCGCAATCTACACACCCACTTTGCGGGAGATTTTGCCCGAATTCGGTTGCCGTAGCCCGCTACGGCAGCCTCACCATATCTGAAACGCATGCGGCATTGGAACCCTTTCCCATTTACTCCATGTTTAAATGGCAATCGGAATATTTTTAATCTGAGGCCAGGTCTGATAATTCTCCACGATCAGGTCATCTGTGGTAAAATCATAGAAATTCTTCACATCCGGATTCAGCTTCACAGTCGGTGCCGGATAAGGTGTTCTGGAAATCAGCTCCTTGATAACCGGAACATGTCTGTCATAAATATGACAATCTGCGATCACATGTACCAGCTCACCGGCTTCCATGTCACAGCACTGTGCGATCATCATCAACAACAGGGAATACTGGCATACATTCCAGTTATTTGCCGCCAGGATATCCTGAGAGCGCTGGTTCAAAATGGCATTTAAGGTCAGCTTGTCCTTCCCAGGCTCCTTTGTTACATTGAAGGTCATAGAGTAAGCACATGGGTAAAGATTCATCTCATGAAGATCTTCATGCACATAAATATTGGTCATAATACGGCGGCTGTATGGATTATTCTTCAGATCATAAAGAACACGGTCTACCTGATCCATCATGCCTTCTTTGTACTGATGCTTCACACCCAGCTGATAACCATACGCTTTTCCAATGGAGCCATTCTCGTCAGCCCAGCTATCCCAGATATGGCTGTGAAGGTCATCTCCTCATCAATATTGATGATCTGGTTCCGAATGACATTACCCTCACATACAACTACGGCAATCAGCTGCCGCTCATTGACTCGTGAAAGCTGAATGAACTTCAGGGTGCTTCCCTTATACTGGGGAACCGCAACCATAGCCGCATAATTGGTATTCGTGGCAAGGACCTTCGCCACCTGCTTGAGCACCTTATCCATCTTATCTGACTTCTCAATCATCAGATCACGGATTTCTGCGATCTCGGCTTCCTTCTCCCTGGTAAGCTCATCTACATAAAGGCGATAGCCTTTATCTGATGGAATTCTTCCGGCTGAGGTGTGGGGCTGTACGATGTAGCCCATATCCGTCAGGTCGGACATCTCATTTCGGATGGTAGCAGAGCTGACATTCAGATCCGGATATTTGGAAATAGTTCTGGAACCTACAGGCTCACCTGTTTCCATATAAGTTTTGATGATTGCTTTCAGTATTTTCCGTTTGCGCTCATCTAATACTTCATCCATGAAATATCTGCTCCTTCCTAAAAAGCAGACGGTCAAACCTGATTCTGATTTCCGTCTGGCTTCTTCGAATTCCTTTTGTTAGCACTCATTATTTAGGAGTGCTAACATCTATGTTCTTAAGATACACCTCAGTATTCCTTTTGTCAATATTTTTTACAAATTTTTTTCATCTTTTTTGATAGTTTTTACCTTATACTTTACCATTCCGTATAAAATTTCCTTGCTGCAATACCATTTTTGCAGCAAGGGCACTACCAGGTATCTTTATGTCCGCTGCCGTATAAATGAAAAAGATGCCTTGAGAAAATTTTCCCTGGCATCTTCTTTCCTGTATACTAATACCGCACATAGGCGATATGTCCATTTTGTAACTGTTCAGTACCTTCACAGTTATATGTTTCACAAAACAGTACCTGCTGAATAGCAGCCTCTATTTTTTATAATTTTCCAGATAGTCAAGAACTGCCGCCGGCTCATCCAGAAAGACTACCAGATCCAGCACGGAAAAATCCATGAATTTCTCTTCTGCTGTGTACTCCAGCAATGCTTTCATCTTGTCATAATATCCGTCAATGTTATACAGCACAATTGGGCGGTCAATACGTTTCAGGCTTTTCAAGGTAAAAATCTCAAAAAATTCCTCGTAGGTACCAATTCCGCCAGGTGCTACGATCGTAGCATCTGATTTTTCTTCCAGAAGTTTTTTGCGCTCTCTCATATTCTCTGTGAAAATAAATTCCGTGCATTTCTCATACAGAACTCCAGGCTGGTCAAAAAATCGGGGAGCAATTCCAAGTATGTAACCATTTTCTGCTGCCACGCCTCTGGCTGCTGCTCCCATCATTCCGGTAGCTCCGCCGCCAAACACCAGACCGTGACCTCTTTTTCCCATTGCTCTTCCAAGCTCTTCTGTTTTTTCATAATAAATATTTTTAAGCAGCGCACTTGAAGCACCATATACACATATGTTCAATCTGTTATCCCCCTTATTTTTTCTTCTAAACACAGGTGCAGCCTACCTGCGGCAGCACCATATACGAAAGTCAGCTGGCATATCTTTTCCAGTCAGCTTCCGACAGCCGCGCAAAACGCCATATTGGCCACACCGCACAAAACCATCACCAGAATGGGATTCATTTTATATTTTCTCAAAAGCACCAGTGCGGCAGTAAAGAATACCACCATTCGAATGCATATGTTTTCCCGAAACAGTTCCACTGCACCATTTATAAAAAAAGATGATACTAAAATGGTAACTCCTGCCTTGGCGATCATGGCCACAACCGCCGGACGAAGGGATGTAAGAGTTCCCTGGAGAAGGGACATTTTCCGGTATTTCGTGTAAATATATGCCAGCAGGGTTACAATTATACAGGAGGGTAAAATACAGCCAAGAGTAGCCACCACTGCGCCCCCAGGACCTGCAATCCTGGTTCCTACAAAGGTTGCGGAATTTACTGCAATAGGACCAGGAGTCATCTCTGCAATGGTCACAAGATCCGAAAAGGTTTCCATGGAAAGCCAGCCATGCATAGTCACTACCTGTTCCTGTATAAGAGGCATTGCTGCATATCCGCCTCCAAAGCTTAATGCACCGATCTGAAGGAAACTGAAAAAGAGCTGAAGATAAATCATTTTTTCCATCCCTCCTTCACAAATGTACGCGCAAATCCAAATACAGCCACAATAAGTATTATATAAATAATGTTCACCTTCAGAAAATAGCTTGCACAAAAACTGATGACCATAATAATCACATTTACCCAGTCTTTTGACTTCGCCACGTTTTTCCCCATGTCGTATACCACGGAAATGATCACAGCACCTACGCCGGCAGTCATGCCTTTCAAAAGAGCTGCTATGTAATAATTAGAGCGGAATGCATCATAAAACAAGGAAATCAGGGACAGGATCACCATTGGCGGAATAATAGCCCCCAGAACAGACAGCAGCATTCCCGGTATTCCCCCAAGCTTGTATCCCACCACAATTGCTCCGTTTACTGCAATCGCTCCTGGAGATGACTGTGCGATTGCCACCAGATCCAGCATTTCTTCCTCATCGATCCAGTGATATTGATCCACAAATTTCTCCTTTAATAAAGTAACGATCACATATCCGCCGCCAAAAGTAAACGTACTAAGATATAACGAGGCAAAAAAAAGCTTTCTCAGCACATATCTTTTATTCTTTTGTTTTTCTTCCATTTCCGGCACTCCTAATAATTCTGCATGATTTCTGTGCATCGCGAAGCGTGTTACTGGTCAGGTCATGAACAATCACGCTTTTCTTTTTTAAGATAACGCACTATAGGTATGTCTGTCAATTAAAGTTTTGGAATGCTTCTGGCATTTCAGAGAGTAGAACAAATATTCGATTCTGCTGTACTTTTATAAAAAAGGATGCTATACTGAAAACAGTTAAAGCGTGTTTGATTTTATAAAAGAAAGGACTCATATGGATCATTTTGAATTACATTCCGAGTATAAACCAACCGGCGATCAGCCACAGGCTATTGAGAAACTGGTAAAGGGATTTAAAGAGGGAAATCAGTTTGAGACGCTGCTTGGTGTCACCGGCTCTGGTAAAACTTTTACTATGGCAAACGTTATTCAGGCGCTGAATAAGCCTACTCTGATCCTGGCCCATAATAAAACTCTGGCAGCACAGCTGTACGGTGAGTTTAAGGAATTCTTCCCTGAGAACGCAGTGGAATACTTTGTCTCCTATTACGATTATTACCAGCCCGAAGCATATGTGCCTTCTTCTGACACTTATATTGCCAAGGACTCTGCGATCAATGATGAAATTGACAAGCTCCGTCTTTCTGCCACTGCCGCCATGTCAGAGCGAAAAGATGTTATTATCATCTCTTCTGTGTCCTGTATCTATGGATTGGGTTCTCCTCAGGAATTTCAGGACATGATGATTTCCCTGCGTCCTGGCATGACTAAGGATCGTGATGAGGTTATCCGGGAGCTGATCGACATTCAGTACACCCGAAATGAAATGGACTTCCACCGAAGTACCTTCCGCGTCCGTGGTGACACTCTGGAGATTTTTCCTGCTAACAGCTCAGATACTGCTATCAGAGTTGAGTTTTTCGGAGATGAGATTGACCGTATCTCCGAGATTGATGTGCTTACCGGAGAGATCAAATGCCAGCTTGCGCACATCGGTATTTTCCCTGCTTCCCATTATGTAGTACCAGCGGAGCAGATTCAGAAAGCGGCCATTGCCATTGAAGAGGAATTAAAAGAACGGGTAGACTACTTTAAAAGCGAAGACAAGCTTCTGGAAGCCCAGCGTATCTCCGAGCGTACCAACTTTGATATTGAAATGATGAAAGAAACCGGCTTCTGCTCCGGTATTGAGAACTATTCCCGTCATCTTTCCGGACTGGAGCCAGGGCAGCCACCTTATACTCTGCTGGATTATTTCGGGGATGATTTTCTTCTTATTATTGATGAATCACACAAGACAGTCCCACAGGTTGGCGCTATGTACGCAGGCGACCAGAACCGTAAACAGACATTGGTAGATTATGGTTTCCGTCTGCCCTCTGCCAAGGATAACCGCCCTCTGAGTTTTGAAGAATTTGAGAATAAACTTGACCAGGTTTTGTTTGTATCTGCTACCCCGGGAGATTATGAATACGACCATGAGCTTCTCCGCGCAGAGCAGATCATCCGTCCTACCGGTCTTCTGGATCCGAAGGTGGAGGTGCGCCCTGTAGAGGGACAGATAGACGACCTGATTTCCGAAATAACGAAAGAAACCTCCAGGAAAAACAAAGTGCTGATCACAACTCTCACCAAGCGAATGGCCGAGGATCTTACACAGTATATGAAAGATGTGGGAATCCGTGTCCGTTATCTTCATTCGGATATTGATACTCTGGAACGTGCAGAAATCATCCGCGACATGCGTCTGGATGTATTTGATGTGCTTGTAGGCATTAACCTTCTGCGAGAAGGACTTGATATTCCTGAGATCACTCTGGTTGCTATTCTGGATGCAGACAAGGAGGGCTTCCTTCGTTCTGAGACTTCCCTGATCCAGACCATTGGCCGTGCTGCCCGAAACAGCGAAGGACACGTTGTCATGTATGCAGACGTGATGACGGATTCCATGAGAAATGCCATTGAGGAAACCAACCGTCGTAGGGAAATCCAGGAAGCCTATAATAAGGAGCATGGAATTACTCCTACCACTATTAAGAAGGCAGTCCGTGATCTGATTGCAGTTTCCAAGGCAGTGGCTGAAACTGAAGTGAAGCTGAAGAAGGATCCGGAATCCATGAGCAAAAAAGAGCTGAAGAACCTGATCTCCCAGTTGGAAAAACAGATGCGCCAGGCTGCTGCAGACTTGAACTTCGAGCAGGCAGCAGAGTTGCGTGACAAAATGATCGAATTGAAGAAAAATCTTGCAGATGCGGAAAAGTAATCCTTCGATTTCTCCATGCATTTTGCCAGTCAGATTTGGCACAATTTATCAGCTTCACGATCTGATTAGAGCGTGTTTGAAAAGGCTTTCTGCAAGATGTACGTCACAATTTACAGGATTCTGTGCCTGCAGCGGATCGCCTCCGGCCACATTTATATTTGCGCCGCAGTGCGATCCCGCCCGGCAAGGGGTTCCGTTAACCTTGATTATTCAGCAATTAATTTTTATTTATCTTCACTGAAAAATTTCTAAAATGCCCTTCCGCATTTTCTGAGAACATTCCGATATAAGTTCCTGTAAAACTCATGTACATAGTTCCTTCTGTAGCCAGCCCTGCAGTAGCGCCGCTTCCCAGCTTCTCATAGTATTTTCCATCTTCGCTGTACCAGAAATCATATTCCAGAGGATTACCGATAATACGAAAATGAATATTTTCCCCAGAGGATACTACCTTCTCAGCTGTTCTTGCAAACATATCATGAATATGCCTGGAAAGACAAACCTTGTACTGTCCGTCCTCTCTGGTTAAGTAAATTTCATAATGATAAAACTGATTGTAGAATGTCCCCAGTCCCACTCTTTTATTTAAATCTTTAACGTTGCTGTCTTGGGAAACCAGACAGGAATCTGAAAAATTTTCTTTCAGACTCACCACAACATCTGCCTCAACATCAAATTCCTTCTGCCTGATTCCAACCCAGGTCGGAGTATCCATATCATTTAAAGTTACGCTTGTTCCCTTCAAAATAAGCCGTCCGGCAGCGGTATCCCGCACATAATTCTCCATATGCGGAGTTCGAACCCAGTTATAATGCAGGCTGAATTTCTCTTCCGAAAAATTATCTGTAAAATTCCGGCATATCGGCTGCACCTGATTACCTGGAAGTGGTCCCTCCATCTCCAAAGCTATTCTTCCATTATTTCCAACAACCGGCCAACCCTCTTCATTCCAGATTACAGGGCTTAAAAATGTCTCTCTTCCAAGATGGTGAAGTTTCAGACCTCGCTGTGGAGTACAAGAGGGACGGATTCCCAGACAAACCAGCCACCAGTTTCCATTCTGATCAACTTCCAGATCTGCATGTCCGGTACAGGCAATAGAACCATCTGGATTATCCCTGTGGCTGAGAATCGGATTATGGGGACACGCCTCATACGGTCCAAATGGAGAATCTGCTCTTTGCATGGTAACCATATGTCCATATTCTGTGCCTCCCTCTGCAAGAAGCAAATAATATTTTCCATTCAGCTTGTAAATATGTGATCCCTCCGGACAGATTCCGCCGCAGCCATGGCTGATACAAACACTTTCGGACAACTTTTCCCCTGTGTATGGATTGATTTTGCACATAAAAATTCCATCTCTGTCATCTTCATCTCTGGAAGTAGAGGCGAAGTAAACATCTTCGCCATCAAACAACAAAGTAGGATCAATCCCTCCCTGATCAATCCATACCGGCTTTGACCATTCCCCGTAAATATCGCTGGTATGTACAATCAAATGTCCCTTATGTGACACATTGGTAGTGGTCATAAAAAACTCACCGTTATGGTAACAGAGCATCGGCGCATAAATTCCGCCTGACGGCCGAACACCGTCCAGATAAAGCTGCTCTTTATCTCTCAGACAGTAATTGATCAGTTCCCAGTTCACAAGATTCTTACTGTGGTAAACCGGCACTCCGGGATAGAATTCAAAAGTTGAATTTACAAGATAAAAATCATCCCCGACTCTGCAAATCGACGGATCTGGATTGTAACCAGAAATAATGGGATTTTTGTATTTTTGTATTCTGATATCTGGCATATTTTTCCTCCTGACCTGCAAACCGACAAATGCGGTTCTCTTCATAAGATATCTATAGATTACTATGATTCAGAAGGAATAACAACCCTAAAAACTTTTGCTGTATTACAGGAAAAGTTGTATAAACGGCACTGCAAATATGGGAAAATGTGGGTATGCTCCGAACATTTTGGGAATAACCTCTTGAAAACCGGAATTCTATATGTTATACTGATGCCCGTTGAAAAGCCCAGAAAAATAAGGTCTTAAGCGGCTTTTCCGCCGATTCCCGGCGTAGGCCATATACCTTCCGGTATATGCCTCCGCGGCATTCGTCAAATGTCCATGCAAGCATGGCCGCTTGACTCATTGCAGCGCGAAAATGAATCGAGTGTTCGTGACCTTCCACTCGTAAAACAAAACTTCTTATTAAATATATTTATCAGCTTTTATCATAGTTCATACAGTCCCAGAAAGCCTGTTTTTCTGGGACTTTCTTTTTATCTTCATTTGCCAAGTGTTATGCCATTGTGGGTACGAAAGTGGGTACGCTAAAACTACAAAAGAGCAGCGTTTTCAGCTGCCCTCTATCAAAACATGCTTATGATCTTTTGCATTTCTTCTGCCTTAGTATCTGGTAACACATGACTGTATAAATCCATTGTCATTGCCAGGGAGCTGTGTCCCAGGATCGTTTTTAAAACCTGCGGCTGCATTCCGGCTTCTATAGCTCTGGTGGCAAATGTATGCCGCAATACATGTGAAGTTATCCGGGGAAAATCATGCCCTGCTGCCCGGATCCGTTTAATTGTTCGGTCAATCTCTGCTTGCACACGCTCCCGGCTCAATGGCTTTCCCTCTTCATTGCAGAATAAATATCTGTCCAGACGTTCCACCTTAAAGCCCCAGTACCCTTTCTGGTTCTCCAGAAGTGCCAATATATCCTCTGTTAATGGAATATCCCTTGTAGATGTTCTCGTTTTCGGAGTATCTTCCAGGTATCCCTGACCTTCAATATACTTCAATGTCCGTTGTACATGAATCACATTTTCCTTTTTATCAATATCCGTATACTTCAAGCCTTTCAACTCTCCGGATCTCATACCGGTACGAAGCATAACTGCAAAGAAATTGTATAAATAGCTCTCCTTGGCATATTCCATGAACAGCGCCTGTTGCTCTTTCGTCATGGCCTGTCTTTCCTTCCGCTCTTTCTGCCTTGGAAGCTCTGCCAGTTTAACCGGATTGCGCTCTATCAGCCCATTTTTCAATTCCTGCTGAAAACATCCATTTAAAACTGCCGCTACTACCTTGATACTGGAAAGCGCCCATTCTTCTTTAACGAGATCATTGTACAAACTCTGGATATGCTCTCCACGAATGTCCACAATATTTTTCTTTCCCAGGCGCTTACTGATCGCACCCTTATAGTATTTCTGGTAACTGTTATATGTACTGTTCTTCACGCGATTTTTCTTGTATTGCACCATCCAGGTCTTATTCCATTCGTCCAGAGTGATTTTCTCTTTCTCAACAAAAAGACCATGATCCAGCTTATACTTCAGCTCACGCATTTTCTTTTTGGTTTCTGTAATGGTATCCGCGTATACAGAATAGCTCCTATATTCAACCTTAACACGGCCCTCATAGCGTCCATTTGCTCTCTGACGAATACCAGGCGGTAATTGCTTGCCTTTTTTA
>OJNO01000888.1_pt1 | contig 11534 bp, 10 predicted proteins | sample 1597761 | NCBI WGS metagenome assembly OJNO01 (sample SAMN00265071, study PRJEB22529) | human gut metagenome
AAATCTTATGCAGCATATTCACTGCACACTCAAGATCTGCTATATCGTCATCACAGACAACAATTTCCAGCATAGCACTCACCTTCTTTCTCATTATATATCGAACATTTCTAATTTTTATTTTCTACCTGTTTTAATTTAATTAAAATCTTTCATTGAAGTGTCCAAAACATCAATATCAATTGTATTATCACACAGAAAATGTGCCATCAAATTGACAGCACATTTTCTCAATTATCTATGTTTTTCTTTTATTGCGCATACCGATTTAATTATTCCAAAACCACCTAACATAACCAATAATGCACCTACTATCTGATAACAATGAATTGCTTCCGTTAGGATTTTTTGATATAAGGTTCCATCCATCCCATTGTTTTCACTTACAATTTTTGAAGCCATTTCCAAACCATATGGTACAGCATTGATTATTTCCCTATAACCTATAATGCACACAAAAACTAAACTAACAAACCACATTATTAAAAGCACTCTTTCCATTTTTTTTGCTACCATATTACCACTCTCCTCAAATAAACACTATCAGCTTCAGTATGCCACCATCCGTTACCTTATTCCCTCTTTTCTATGAGTACCCTAAACTTGCATATTCATTATTTTTTATTTTACTGTTTTGCACAATATATAAATCACGAAATACGATTTTTCCGCACGAAATACGATTAGAAAATAAAATTATGAGTCCCCGCATAATCCATCTGGTAATACTTCAATTCTTAGTTTTTTCCGAAAAAATATATTGATGTTTCATATCGCCAACTGTATTTTCTTTTCTCTGTTCTTCCCCTTAAAGTGAAAAGTTCCCTGCACAGGCCACGGTGAACCATACCATAGTCCACCTGACCGGCGCAGTAATCCCTTTGTGCCTATTTTATGATTTCATAGAGCAGGCTGCTCTTTCCTCCATTTTCACGCCATCTCTGCTTTTTCTGTATAAATCCTGCACACTCCAGATCGCTGATTGCACGCTTGACCGTACTTACAGACAGGTGCAGCTCTCTGGCAATGGTACCGATTGCCGGATAGCATGTCCTCTCCCTGTCCGCACGAGTCTCCAGATACAGATAGACCGCCACCGCCCTGTGTGGCAGCTCCGTTTCATAGATTTCTTTCCTAGTCACCCTGCCTCCTAATCTTCCGTCCGTAAGGTCTGCCGCATCTTTTTCATGGTGTCCGTCAGCGGTGTCTGCTGCATGCCTCCTGTCCTTGCCGTTTCTGCAGGTGTCTCGTCTGGTTCTTCCATACAGCACATATATCTCCGTATGATCTCCTCTTCAATTTCCTGCTTGTCTGCGTATGCTACCTTTCTTGCAGATTTTTCTTCAATCTCATAGGGTTCTTCAAATGTGATGCCCCATTTTAAGAACAGTTTCAGTTTTGTCCGCATAGGGTGAGTCCCTGTCTTTGATACGATAAAGTTTCCTTTGGGCAGTGACTTCAATTCATCCGCTGTCATGAGCGGTCTTTGGATCATCTGGAGGGACTGGCTCGGATCATTCTTTCCCCGGCTGATGGAACCGGACATGACGGTTTTGTTGCCCAGGCTCTTGGAGAGCACTTCCGCTGATTCCGAGTTCGGTGCGAACCCTCCGAAGATGGTATCCTGACAGTTATCAATAATGATTTCTGCGCCCTCTTTCCCATAATTCTTATTAAGCTGGGCAAAGGACTGAATCATGGGTACGATACTCACCCTTCTGGATCGGGACGCTGAGAACATCATCTCTGCACTTTCAATCTTCGGAATCGTTCCGACCTCATCCCAATAGAAAACTACACGGTTGTCCAGCTTTCCTCCGTTCTCGTCTGCCACCACGAGGATTTCCCGGTAGAGCTGCTGTAAGATCAGAGAAATAATAAAATACTTGGTATTGTCCTCCTCCGGCATGACCAGAAACACCGCCGTCTTTTGTTTACAGAAAAGCTCTGCATCGATGGCGGTATCAAAACAGAGTATCTGCTCCAGCTCGGAATCCAGAAAAGCATTCAGTCTGGATAGTGCTGTGGAGAGAACCGACTGCATGGACTGCTCTGCTGTATTTAAGGCTGCCCCTGCAAACCATTTCGCCTTGTGGGTATCCGGGAGTTTCGCCAGAAGTAGCTGGAACTGGTTTTTCCCTTTCACTTTGGATGGTGCAAGTAAATCCTGTATCAGTTTGAACACGCTGATGATATGCCTCTTTCCATCCGGGCAGAATTCCGCAATGAGCAGGATGGCAGCCGTCAGCACGCCTTCTGCCGCATCATAGAAAAATGCATTCTGTCCATAGCTGGAACTGTCCGTACCACCGGAGGAGATAATGGTCTTTGCCGTGATCTTTGCATACTTTTCTGCTTTTGCCTTGGCACTCAAGTCCGTATGGTCTGCAAGATACTCATCCATGTATTTGTTGACCAGATGGAGCATATTGTCACCATCGCTTCTGGTCGGATTACGGAGATCGATGACTGCCGTATGGTAGCCATAGTATTTTTTTGCAATGCCTGCATAGTTGCGGTATAAGTCTCCCTTTGTGTCCGTGGTCAGTAAACTCATTCCACAGGCACAGGCATATTCAATGTTGGGATACAGAAAATGTGCGGTCTTTCCGACTCCTGCCGCACCGATCATCAGGCAATGCACATCCCCGGTATCCACCAGTGCGTATAGTTTTCCTGCCCGCTCCATGCTGCCGAGTACCAGTCCCTGTGCAGCCGGCAGGTTCTCACCCCTGCGCCACAGCTCCGGTTCATAGGGCACCTGCACATAGGTTTCTGCGATTTCCTTTTTCGTGGCAAATCTCGCCGTTCCATGCTGACCGTCCCCGACAGTCCTGCTCTTGATTCCGTTTAATGTATAATAGTGTGACAGAAGTGACACGCCTCCAATCACGGAAAACATTGCCACCCCTGCGATCACCAGCATCACGACTGGCTGCATAGCATCATTCCTCCCTCCTGATGTTCCATTTTCTGTTCCTTCACAGTCTGTTTTGCCGGCTTCATCTGCTCTTCCCCGCAGTCGATGGCAACAAAAATATGAGCCCGGATGCATTCCATCGCAAGGCTCATACATTTTCTGGCAAGCAGTTCCTGATCTTCTTTTTGTTCTAAGTCTTTTGTATCGAACACCTCCAGTGTTTCTTCAAAGGCTGCCTGCATCTGCCGGATGCGGGTGTTGAAGTTTCCCTTGTCTTTATGCGGCTGATAACGCTTTGACAGATTTTCCAGTATCTGGTCTGCACTAGTTTCCCTGCCAAGTGCGATTCCCTCTTTTTCCATGCACCGCACAAGCACTCCGGTCAAAAGCATCCCCGGTCCGTCAAAGGCATCCATAAGCTGTTCCCTGCCCCTGCCCTTTTTCAGTTCATTATAAATATCCTGATAATAACGGCAGATATAACTTCTGTTGGCATACTTGATGTTGATGGATTCCGTCACTTCTTTCAGCACCTCTGTCCATGCCCTGCATTCCATGACTCTCGGATGCTCCTGTGCCGGAATTGTTTCCTCACCATATCTGCCTTTTAAATCCTCATTCCAGTCTTTGCAGGCTGACTGTAACCTCTTTACCGCACCATATCCATTGCGTACCAGAATCTCTGCCAGTCTGCCGCACGCCTCTATGCCTGCCGGATCATGGTCAAGGCACAGCACAACCGTATCCAGTCTGGGATTGTCTTTCAATGCCTGCAGCATGGCATGCTCTGCCACACCGTTTAAGGTGATATAACTGTTCCCCTGCCAGTTCTCTGGATACAGGGACAGAAATGATAACAGGTCAATGGGTGCCTCAAACACATACAGTCTGTTCCCGTTTCCCCTGTATCCAAATCCGTAGGCAGCTTCCGAGCCTTCCTGATTCAGCCGGAAGCTCCTGCCGTCGGAACAGCTCCCCTTCACATGGATATGCCGGATTTTCCCCTCGCTGTCCAGTCCGGCAAACACAATGTTGTGATGCTCCGCAGATTCATATATGGTTCCTGCCTTTGCAAAATACGAGAGGATTTCCCTGTCAATATGACGTTTCTGCAGAAGATATGCATAGACTCTCTTCATGGTCGGATTTTTCTCCGGCGGTTTCAGTTCCTTTGGCTCTTTCGGTTCTTTTCTTTCCTCTGTCTGTTCTTTTTCTACAGCCTGCCGTCCTTTATCGCCTCTTGCCGCTTTTCTTCTTGTCTCCTGCCTTTTTCCCCGTTCAATAAGCTGTCCCTGTTCTCCGTCCAGCAGATAGCTCACCGCCTCCGGGTAGGACATCCCGAAGAATTCCTGCATAAAATCAATGGCATGACTTCCGACCTGTCTGCTGTGGCGGTACCAACTGCTCCCCCGGAAAGTCACACTCCTGTGCCGTTTCCAGCGCCATTCATTCCCGGAACGCTCCACCTCCTCATGCTCCCGGCGAAGGATGTCCGCAATCTGTACTGCATTGGCACGCTCCTTCTGTTCCTCTGTAAAGTAAATAAAATCTCCCAATCGTACCTCCTCTCATCATTTCTACCACTCCTCCAGTGATCACTGTGTCTGTACCATGTTCTCATGGTCATCCACGGCATGTCCCTGTGCAATCTTCTTCTGCCGGATTTTTCGTGCCAGCTTTCTGTCAATCCCCTGCCTGCGTCCTCCACTCTTTCTTCCAGCCACATTCTCTTCGATGATATGTTCCAGATGCCGCATGAGCCTTGTTGCCATTAAGAACAGATCGGGGTGTGGCATATCATTCCAGTGTTCTAAAAAATACGCTGCATAAATATTTCCCTGCTCTGCGGATTTTAAAAAATAATCGTATGCCAGTTCCTTGTCCTGCTGGACATCCTTTCCGATCAGATACACTTTCCCAAGGGCATATTGTGCATACTGGTTTCCGGTGTCTGCCGCCATCTTCAGATAATGCAGTGCCAGCTCTGTGTTCTTTGGCAGTTCTTCTCCGGCAAGATAAAGTTTCCCTAACCTGTATGCTGCAAATTCATTTTTCTGTTTCGCAGCCAGTGTCAGATACTGTATGGCTGCCGGAATGTTTTTAGTGTCCTCTTCCAGATATATTTTCCCAAGCTGATACTGTGCATAGCTGTTTCCGGCATCTGCGGCACGTTTCAGGTGGAACACTGCTTTTTCCATGTCCTCTGCTACCAGTGTGCCTTCCCTGTACAACCGTCCGATTGCATAATCCGCAAACGGATTTTCCTGTGCGGCTGATTCTTCCAGCCACTTTACCGCTTTTGCAATCTTTGCGTAATCCGGTGCTGTCCCAGACTCCCCGCTTAACTTTTGGCTCTCCTGTCTGATATAGAGTCTGGCAAGCTGATAGGAGGCATGGGTGTTGCCATAATCAGATGCTTTTGTCAGATAATGTTCGGCTTTCGTTTCGTCTGCCTCTGTCCCTATCCCATGCAGATACATGCAGCCAATACGATACCAGAGCGTATCATCCTTTGATTTTTTCTCCAGATTCAGAAAACCTAGAAAAGCAGCACGATAACAATTTTCCGACTTTTCCTGATTTTTCTCTGTTCCGCATCCTGTCTCATACAGTTTTCCAAGTTCATACGCCGCATAGGGATTTCCCTTGCTGTAAGAACGGAACAGCAGACTATATGCGGTTTCCTCATCCTGCTCCACTCCTTTCCCCTGCAGATAGAGCATGCCAAGGGAATAGAGCGCATACTTATGTTCCTTTGCTGCCGCCTTGGAAAACCACTCCGCTGCCTGTTCCAGATTCTCGTCTGTGCCAAGTCCGTACTGATACATTTTTCCGATGCGGTATTCCAGATAGGTATTTCTTTTCTTCTGCTCTACATAATGCATTGCCGCTAATGCTTTTTTGTACCACACATCTGCCATTTCTTTATCTGCCTCACAGCCAATGCCCTGCGCATAAATCTTTCCCATGTCGTGCATGGCATACGCATTTCCCTGCTCTGCCTCTTCCAGCATAATCTCATGGGCTGCCTCCTCATCCGGTTCTGCCTCCATCGTGCCATAGAGATATTCCCTCGCTTCTTTATACCGGTCCGTCCATCTGGCAAAATAAGAAATGGATTCCCCCTGCCCTTCTTCCTGCCTGTCTGATTCCTGCTCTTCCATTTCCGTCTGTTCAGGCAGGATATCCGGCATGTCCTCCCCCTGCAATGCGGCAAGGTTTTCCGTCTGCTGTTCGGATATCTCTTCCAGCCGTTCCATTCCTGTTTCCGCTTCTTCCAGATACAGATACCCTTCTCCAAAACGGACTGCCTCACGGATGACCATATTTTTAACGCTCTTTAGCTCCTTCTGCTGTGACAGCGGTATCATCTCTATTTCCGAATCTTTATAGTAATGCTGTATCTCCTCCCTGCTTTTTTGCCATGCCTGATAGCATTCTGCCACACGCTCTTCCTTTGCCAGTTCATCTACAATGTCATTTACGATGGCCTTCACATCTGCCTTTAAGTATCCATATACCTTTTTCCCTCCGGTATTTTTTAACCGTCTGGATAAAAGCTGCATCTGCTCTGCAATCTTGAGATTATGACAGACTCCCTCCTGCATTTGCTGCAACAAAAAAAGCAGACTTTTTTCTGCCTGCTCTTTTAACTGGTTTCTCTGTTCGGTTGCCTTCTCATAGATGCTTAGAAACTCCTGCCGGAAAATATCATGTGCGTATGCAGAACGCATGGCATCAATTCCCTTTGCCGTCAAGTATCCCTCGGACGGATCAGAAGAATAGACCACCAGATGCACATGGGGATGATGGGATTCATTGTGGAATGCCGCATACCATTTCAGGTTCCGGCTGTCTATCTTACAATTCTCACACAGCAACTGCACCCTGCTCCTCAACAGTGCCTGCCACTGGGCGGCACTGTCATAGCCTAACCGCTCGGCATCCTCCCTCCGCAGGCTGATGACATTCGTCCAGATCACACCGGGATGATTTGCCACCTCTTCTGCCACACGGGACAGCACCACTGGTTCTCCCTCATTTGAAAACAGACCGTGAGTACCTATGATTTCTACTCCCGGTCTGTTTGCCAGATAATCCATATAATTTTTCTTTTTCGCTATGATGTCAAGGTTATTTTCCAACGCCTGCGTAATAAACTCCGATGCATTTTCTCTGGTTGGTCTTTGGATATAATCGTGATACTCATGCATCCGGTTCGCATCGGGAATCTTTGCCAGAATATCTTCAATCAGACTTTTCTGCCGGTCGGTGGCTGGCAGTGAAGATGTCGTGCTGCCTACCTTCTCCACGCCCTCACGGGTGCCGATGTAATTGATGTAATTAGCAAGGTGTGCGGGCGGGGAGTTTTTGAGGTAGTTGCAGCGTAGGATAAGTTTGGGCATGGTGTCCTCCTTATTGGTCTGTCCCTAATTCCTTTTTCAGCTTTTCTGCTATTTTATTGAAATAATCTCTTTCTCCAATAAAGTGCATATCGCCAACTGCCTGATATATATTCAATATTTCCAGAACACTCTTATAGTCGTTGCCTCCTCTTTTGTTTTCAACAAGTGCTTTCACAACATCATCAAATCTGCTTTTATCCTTTTTATAGGTTGCCAGAAGCATCTCCAGATCATCTATTGTCATAATATAACATCTTGGATCTTGCTCAAATATTTCCGGCAATGAGCCGACTATCATCTGTGTATTTGTCATACTCTCATACAAAAGAAAAACCTTTATTACAGGTTTCTCTCCTTTATATTCCTGCTCTGATGCCTTCAACTGCTCATATGCCTCTTTTATGTTCCTGTTATAAAATATATCAATCTGCCCAACATCCGGCACCTGCTGTTTTGCTCCCAGTCCAAGTAATCCTGATTTTAATTCAAACAAAAATACCGCTTCATCCACTTCAACATAATAATCAGCACTCTTTTTTCTTTCCTCTGGAATCTTATGCCATGAATTCTTGGGCAGATATAAACCTGCCAGTTCTTCAAAGTAATCCTCAAACATCTCTCCAAAAGCAATTATAAATTTGGTTCCCCAATGATTGTTGTGATAGTAATCCCGAATCAGCCAGTACAATCCATCTGCTATCATCATCTGTACCAAATAGAAACTGACTGCAATCGTTTCTTTCGTCTTTTGCGTAATCACAAATGGTTTGTTGTAGAAAATCTGTTTTCGCAATGATGAGTTTCTCACCTGTTCATAGGTCACAGAATAATAACTTATAACCCGCTCCAGATTTTTCTTTGTCAGGATGCTATTTTCTTTTTTTCTATATAACTCTTCCGGTGCGCTTAATGGATCTGGATGAATAGAACACAGCCACCAGATAATCCATTCTACTGCTAACAATTCCTCTGCTGTAAGTCCAAATAATTCGTTTGTAATCACATTGATATCAACTATTTTTTCCCTGTTAATATTAGGCGAACCGATCAGCATATGGTAATTGCGGTTATAGTTCTGATATATCCATGCCGGATTTGCGTATTTAAATTGTTCATATGACATTCCCATCAAATATTTGAATATACTAGGCAGTCCATTATTTCCAATATATTCACTTCCTGAATGCTTATTTTCATACCCACGATACAGGTTGACCACTCTTCCTGCTAATTGTTCTGTCATAATATCATTTCTGTAATCATTGGAATTCGTGATAGAAAGATATGCCATGTTTGGAATATCCCATGCCGATAACATGACTTTTGCCTGCTTATGTATAAAACCATGCTGAATAATGTTTAAAGGAAATGTAATATTACATACCAAATGTTCATCTAATTTTTCTACTTGATTTTTATATATTTCAATAGATTTTTCTGCAAAAAAATAGATAAAATCTCTGGTAGCATAGTTCTTAATGAACCCTTCAAAATCTTTCAACTATGTTTCCTCCTCATAAATTCACAGCTTTTAAGAGTACAGAAAAGACCACTACCGAAGTAATGGTCCTGTATTCCCTTCTGTGATGTACTCTGTAAAGGGTGGTTTCTGCCACCTGAATACATAACGGCTGGCGGCTCATTTGTGGTGAATGTATGCAGCCGAAAGGCGGTGGTCAATCAATAGAATCCAGTATTTTCTTGATGGGCACACAGTACAGAGTATGAAAAAGCTGCTGAAACTCTCCTTTTCTGGATTGTTCAGCAGCTTTTTATGTAAAATCCTTTGCAAATATATCTGCCCCCACGCAGGGTTCCTTGTGCTGAGCAAATCTGTTAGAATAATCGGAATAAGTCGAACAGAATTATTCTATTCTCACATCAACCTTTTCGATATGGACATAAACCATTGGTAGAGTAACGATTATTTGGTTTCTCGGCTTTCGGGTGTTCTCAACGTAATAGCATACACTGTTTCCGCTTTTCCATCGGTTATGTTTCCACCGTATCGGAATAGTTCTGGCACTTTAATCGGGGCTGAACTCCTTATCAGTGATAACATAATTAAATTCATTTGTGCCGAAGATTTCTTTATCTAAATCTGTAATGGTAAATGTAGTTCCATCAAATTTCATATTTCCGCTGGTGCTATCAATGGTTGTATCGTTTTCCACAGTATTCAGATAAGCAATCCGGTCTCTGCCATGCAGTTCATAGGCTTGCCAACCATCCACCCCCTGAAAATAGGCTGTAACCTTGGCAAATGGTTCATCATTCTCCTTTTTGCAAATGAGATAACTGCTGCTATCCTCAGATACCCATGTAGCAGTCATTCCCCAAGGACCTTCCTTGCTGACATATTCTCCGAATTCATGATTGTTTGTCCAGGTAATTCCCAGGTAAGTCATAAATCCTACAACTACCAAGACAGCTACCAGAGCTACTGCAAGGATAACACCAATTACAGTCTTAGTTTTCTTTTTCATCTAAATCACTCCTTCTTAAATTTGTCTGTTAAGAAATTTTTGATTTAGCTTACGCTCACATTATATCAATATTCAAAAGGATAGTCAATTTAATCCGTCTAAGGGCGCACTTACTCACCACTCAAAAGTGGGCGGTGCTACTGCCTGCGGCAGTCGTGCGCTCTCCGAGGGGGGACGGTTGCCTTCTTCGGCAGGTAGCACTATGCAGCCAAGAGGGGTTGACACCCCTCTGTTTTTACAAAGCCGTATTGCAATGCGAAATATCCCCTTGACAAATCGACTCCTGATAATTAATTTTTTTCTAACTCTCTCAACAACTCATCTGGGAGAATTACTTTTACTCTTGAATGCTTAAAATCAGCCGGATTTCGTGTAACAATATAATCTGCCATAGACTCAACTGCACATTCTTCCTGCAGACCATCTTCAAAATCTGAAAATGCATTGTTTTCCAATGCAGCTACTATCTTCTTTTCATTCAAGTCAGAAATCTGAAATATCTCACATAAATTTTTCAGAAGAAATCTTCTTTCTTCCTGACTGAAATTTTTTCTAAGAATATAAAACAAGTTTGGTATGCTATGTGCCGCAAGTATTCCTGTTATTTCCCTTGCCGCACATTTTTCCATAATTCTTTTTGCATCATCAGCATATGGTTCCCGATTGGCAAGTGCATCTATAATAATATTTGTGTCAACCAATATTACCATACTTTTCCTCCCTTGCCTCCTGTAATTCCTTGTCTGCGTCAAAATCTTCTGGTAATCTTCCGCTGAACTTCAGCACATTCTGGAGTGCTTCCATTGCCTGTTTCTTATCTGCAGGTCTGTTGGATGACATTTCCTCAAGATTCTGAAGAATATTAATCACATAAAACATTTTTTCATCTGGAATACGTTCTATCAATTCAACTGCCCGTTCCTTCATCTGTGTCATCATGTACCACTCCTTCCTTTTCTTTTATCATACTGTAAGTCTTACCGCATTTCAATAAATTATTTCTTAAAAACGATCCCCCTGCTGATATTGATATGCCTCCTCAAACCTCACTGCTCCATTGATCCGTTTCACCTCTTCTGCACACTTCGCCTGCAGCTTTCCGAGTGCCTGCTCATCCACACCATGGCTGTATGCGATCACATGGGACAGCTTGGAAGTTTCCACTGCAAGTTTATACATTGCACGAGCCATGCGGTTCTCGCTGTCCTTTACCGTTGCATGCATGACAGAGGAGATGGTTGTCAGCATATAATTTTCTATTTTCTCCGAAGTGAGATATCCGATATAAAACCGCAGTGCCCGATTGACGAATTCGTTTCGTGAACGCACATCTGCCTGTGGTAACAGGGCATCTACCTGCCCCAGCAGTTCTTCTTCAATATAAAATGCTTTTCTTATCTTTTCAGTTCCCATACACTGCCTTTTCATAATTATCTTTGTAAATTTGTGTTATCAGCGGCTCGCTGTCCAGCCTTGCTATTTTTTCATAAATCTGCTCCTTTACATAAAAACAGAGCGCATAGATTTGTTTTCTATACGCTCTGACACCGGGGTTTTTATTTAGTTGTAATTGTGGTAATGGTTATTTAGCCCAAATTGAAGTGATTGTATTTTATACTGATACATCAATAGAATTACGAACTAACCTATTACCATTTTTTACAAGAGTAGATTCCACTGATTCTCTTGTAACGTTATCAAGAATGCTTGTATCAAACTTTT
>OJNO01000908.1_pt1 | contig 11426 bp, 12 predicted proteins | sample 1597761 | NCBI WGS metagenome assembly OJNO01 (sample SAMN00265071, study PRJEB22529) | human gut metagenome
TGGACTCCACCAGCCGTATCCTTGACCCGAACGTTTTGGGTGAAGAGCATTACGAAGTGGCCCGCGGCGTACAGGCTATTCTGCAGCGCTACAAAGAACTGCAGGATATCATCGCCATCCTGGGCATGGAAGAACTTTCCGATGATGACAAAGTCATCGTAGCCCGCGCAAGAAAGGTACAGAGATTCCTGTCTCAGCCCTTCTTCGTAGCCGAACAGTTTACAGGCTCCCCCGGCAGATACGTATCCCTGAAGGAAACCATCCGCGGCTTCAAGGAAATCCTTGCAGGCCAGCACGATGATATGCCTGAAGGCGCGTTCTACATGGTCGGCACAATTGATGAAGCGATCGAAAAGGCTGAAAAGATGAAGAAAGGGGAATAAGCCATGGCTGATACCCTTACGAATCCCATGCACGTGGAAGTCATCAGCCCCGACGGACCAATTTATCGAGAAACCGGCGTGGAAATGGTGGTGGCCCGTGCAGCAGACGGCGAATTTGCCGTCATGAAAAACCATCTGCCTCTGGCAGCCGCTCTTGAAATGTGCCCCGTGCGCATCATTAAAGGCGGAAAGGAACAAAAGGTGGCCGTATTTGGCGGTTTCCTGGAAATAAAGGACAATCAGGTAAATATCGTAGCCCCCCTGGCGGAGCTGGCGGATACCATCGATATTGCCCGTGCCCAAGCCGCGAAGAAACGTGCGGAAGACAGGCTCGCGTCCAAGAGCAAAGAAATCGATGTCGACCGTGCCAAACTCGCTCTCCAGCGTGCACTGACACGGCTCAAAACGACAGGAACCCTTTGATCCCAACAAAAGAACCGATCCATACAAATAATGGGTCGGTTTTTATGTTGGGGGGAAGACGTTAAGAAGATAAAAGCTGTCAGCCGTTAGCTGTGAGCTGTAAGCTGCAAGCCATTAGCTGTGAGTTAAAAGCCGAAGCATATGATTTCCATTAGATGTCATACGAAACAACAGCAAGGGATTTGCTGTTGTAGTGAGGGAAATGTTAATCGTCATTCGAAGCGAATGTGAAGGATCTGTGTCCGTAGTGAGGAAGACGGTAAGAAGATAAGAGCTATCAGCTGTGAGCTGTAAGCTATAAGCTATTAGCCGTTAGCTGTGAGTTAAAAGCCGAAGCATATGATTTCCATTAGGTGTCATACGAAACATCAGTAAAGGATTTGCTGTTGTAGTGAGGGAAATGTTAATCGTCATCCAAAACGAACATGAAGGATCTATTACCATGGTGAGGAAGCCGGTAAGACGTTATCCAGAGTGGCAGATTCTTCACTCTGTGCCACATTTCCTCTTCCCTGTTTTCTTATACGGAATGCTTGCCCCCGTTCAGAATGACGTTAAACAGACGGCACAGCTGGGATTCTAACCACTTTTAGGCCTGTCGATAAAGTAGCACCCATGGTAAGGCGTCATTGAGAGCGCCAGCGAAGAATCTATGACTGTGGTGGGGAAAGCGGTAAGAAGATAAAAGCTATCAGCTGTGAGCTGTGAGCTGTAAACTATTAGCCGTCAGCTGGCAGCTGTCAGCTAAAAGTGCTGAATGACGGCGGACGGTCAGGTATCACCCGGAGCGATGACGAAGGCTTGCTGTCGTGATGAGGAAGACCATAAGACGTCATCCTGAAGCGAACGTGAAGGATCTGTACCCGTGGTGAGGAAAACGGTAAGATGTTATTCAATATTAAAAAACCGCTGCCTTTACAGGAAACGGTCTTTTGCTTTCAGTCGGGACAGGTAATAGCGGCGATTTTATCAATTGCGTAGTGGAGTTCACTCACGATTTCCGTGTCGGCGGCTTTGTAATACATTTCTTTTCCGTTGCGGCGGGATGTAATCAGTCCGCAGGCTTTCAGCAGACGTAAGTGGTGGGAAATGGCAGGACTGCTCATGTCCATGATGGCGGCAATATTGATGACGCATTCTTCCATGTGGCAGAGGATCCAGAAAATTTTCAGCCGTGTGGGATCGCTGAGCTGTTTCAGTAGGATGGATACATCGTCGATTGTTTCTTGGGACGGCAGGCGGCTGATGATACGTTCTTCATCATTTCCATGGTGGTGCGGAAGTCCGCATTTATTTTTTGTCATATGGTATACCTCTTTAGAAATTATTTTTCTTAATTGTAACATACATGGGAAAATGGCAGGATAGATTTATCGGAAAAGAGTCTTGACAAAAGGTAAAAGAATAAATATAATATGATTAAAGATTAAATGGTTATTTAAATGTAAAATAAAGGAGAAGAAAATGAAAAAAAGTTACAAGATTGGTGTGGACTGCGCTGCATGCGCGCTGAAAATGGAAGATGCTGCCAAAGCAACGGCCGGCGTTAAAGACTGCGTGGTCAATTACATGCTGCTTAAAATGAATGTGGAATTTGAAGACGGGCAGGATCCGAAAGCTGTTATGCAGGAAGTGTACAAGAACTGCAAAAAGGTGGAGGATGACTGCGAGATTTTCCTGAAATAAAAAGGGTTTGACAGGCTGTTAGAATATTGGTCGACAAGGGAAAAGAGGCTGACATGAACAAGAAACAGAAAAGAAATTTAATACGCATTATCGTGGCGGCAATCTTGATGATTGTCCTCCATTTTGCGCCGGTAAGCGGTATGGTACGGTTCGGGCTTTACCTGGTTCCTTACTTGATTATCGGGTACGATATTTTGTGGAAAGCCTTTAAAGGCGTGAAGAACCGGCAGCCTTTTGATGAAAGCCTTCTTATGGCGATTGCCACGCTGGGGGCGATTATCCTGGCTGTTTATGAAGACGGTGATTACACGGAAGCCATCGGCGTCATGCTTTTCTACCAGATCGGCGAATGGTTCCAGAGCTATGCTGTCGGCAAGAGCCGCAGAAATATCAGCGAACTGATGGATATCCGTCCTGATTACGCAAATGTGGAAAGAGAAAACGGGCAGCTGGAAGCGGTCGATCCTGACGAAGTGGAAGTGGGGACGGTCATCGTCGTGAAGCCCGGTGAAAAGATTCCGATCGACGGCGAAGTAGTGGAAGGCAGTTCTACACTGAATACCAGTGCCCTGACAGGGGAAAGCCTGCCCCGTGAAGTGGAATCGGGTGATGAAGTCATCAGCGGCTGCATCAATATCAATGGTCTTCTGAAAATCCGGACGACGAAAGAGTTTGGGGAATCGACGGTTTCTAAAATTCTTGATCTTGTGGAAAACGCCAGTTCCCGTAAATCAAAAGCGGAAGATTTTATTTCTAAATTTGCCCGTGTATATACTCCGGCCGTGGTAGCGGCGGCGATCGCTCTTGCCCTCGTTCCTCCGTTTGTCCGTATGGGATTCATGGGGGTGCCGGCTGACTGGGATGTGTGGATTTACAGGGCGCTTACGTTCCTCGTTATTTCCTGTCCCTGCGCGCTGGTTATCAGTATTCCCCTGAGTTTCTTCGCCGGCATCGGCGGCGCGAGCAAGGCGGGCGTCCTTGTAAAGGGATCGAACTATCTGGAAACGCTCTCCAAGGTTAAGACGGTGGTTTTTGATAAGACCGGTACCCTGACCAAAGGGGTGTTCCAGGTGACTGCCGCCCATCCGCAGGAAATGAGTGAAAAAGAACTGCTCCATCTGGCGGCCCATGTAGAACGGTACTCCACGCATCCTATCGCGGCTTCTCTCCGTGCAGCGTATCCTAACGAATCGGACAGCTGCCGTGTGGAAGCAGTAGAGGAAATAGCCGGGGAGGGGATCCGTGCCCATGTAAACGGCAATGTCGTATGTGTGGGAAATTCCAAAATGATGGAAGCCGTAGGCGCCGAATGGTATGACTGCCACCGTCATGCTGCGGGTACGGTCATCCATGTGTCCATCAATGGAAGATATGCAGGTCATGTGATTATTTCCGATGTGGTGAAAGAAACATCAAAAGCGGCCATTGCCGCTCTGAAATCGGTGGGTGTCGCCAGGACAGTCATGCTCACAGGTGATGCGAAAGAAGTCGCTGATGCTGTAGCAAAGGAACTTGGCATCGACCAGGTACGCAGCGAGCTCCTGCCGGCTGATAAGGTGCAGAACGTGGAAGAACTCCTTCTGGAGAATAAAGGAAATGGAAATCTTGCCTTTGTCGGAGACGGTATCAATGACGCTCCCGTGCTCACCCGCGCAGATATCGGAATTGCCATGGGCGCAATGGGGTCTGACGCGGCAATCGAAGCGGCGGATGTGGTTCTTATGGATGATGATCCCATGAAGATTTCCCAGGCGATCCGGATTTCCCGTAAATGCCTGGCCATCGTCAACCAGAACACATGGTTCTCTATCGGTATCAAGCTGGTTGTTCTCCTCCTGGGAGCGGTCGGCATCGCCAATATGTGGTTTGCCATCTTTGCCGATGTAGGCGTCATGATTCTTGCCGTACTGAATGCTATGCGTGCTCTCTTTGCAGGACGGACCGCATAAAAAGAAAGTGGATCTTGTGAAATAATAAACAATAATAATGAGAACAATAATAACATCGACCGCGGAGGTTTCCCTGCCCCGCGGTTTTTGCATGGAAAGCAGAATGGAATCGTAAAAGAATAGTTAGCTTGCAGCTGACAGCTCACAGCTGATAGCTTTTATCTTCTTACGGCTCCCCTCATCACGGCAACAGATCCTTCGCTCCCGTTCGTATTTAGACTCCATTATAGCACTTCCCCGCCGGCCTTTCAGAAAATGAAAAAACGCGTCCACATGGAACGCGCTTTCTTTTATAATTCAATTTCTTCCGTCTTTCCGGTAAAATCCGTGATGACCGCGTTTCCCGATGCCAGCTTGAACACGGTATACCTGCCGTCTTTCCGGATCCCGTCCAAGGATTCCTCACAGCTCCTCAGCATGGCGCGCCGCGGTTCCTCCCCTTTATCCTCCCGCAGTTTGCAGGATATACAGATAGTCGACTGATCTGGATGGGTGGCGCAGATTTCCGCGCGGTCGTTCAGAAGAAGCTGTCCGTAAATCTCATCATCTTTATTGAAAAGGAAATGGATTACGCCGCCGCAGACACAGACATTATTCATCGGCCGAAGGCGCGGCCAGATACCGTCCAAAGTAGCCAGATAAAACACACCGCATTGTTTCAGATATTCAGCAATTCTTTCCGCCGCTGCCATACAGATTCCTCCCGTCCTTTATCTCTACATTTATTTTATCATATTCCAAAAGAAATATTTACCTCAATCCCGCTTCCGCTTCTTCTCTGTCCGCCAGGATTTTCACTTCCGTATCCAGATGGGTGAGAATCTCGACGACTTCTTTTCGTGTGTCCGCCGTAGCGTTGATACAGCAGGTCGCCCGCCGGGGATCGATGGTGGTCAGAATGCCGAGATATTCATATCCTTCCATGATACGATTGACGTAGTTCACATCGCCCGGCGCGATTTCTATATAGACTCTGTTATCCACGGACGCGCCTCCGGAGAATGGTATACGGCGGCAGATCCTGCTCTGTCACCATCGTCAGCTCTTCCAGCGGATGAGGCGCTGCTGCCGCCTCTTCACCGTCTTTATTCGTCAGATGCCCGATTGTAACAGGAAACACATCCCCTGCCGGAGTAAGGCACTCAACGACCTCTCCCGCTTTGAAATAGTTGCGCTGCTGCACTTTGACCGTATCGTTTTCTTTATCTTGCTCCAGAACAAGGCCGATAAAATCATAAGGCTGCTCCGGCTGGGACTTCATATATTCCTGGGCGGAATGGTCGGGGTTCTGGAACGCGAAAGCCGTCGTGTAAGGACGATGGGATACCTTTTCCAGTTCTTCCCGCCACTCCGGACGAACGGAAAATGCCGCCCCCAATTCATAGTACGAGTCAATCGCTTTCCGGTACGCTGCCACAACCGCCGCCACATAATAGACGCTCTTCATGCGGCCTTCAATTTTCAGAGAAGAAACACCCGCTTCGATAAGCTCGGGAATATGGTCGATCATACAGAGATCTTTGCTGTTGAAAATATATGTGCCGTGCTCATCTTCTTCCACGGGGAAATACTGGCCCGGCCGGGACTCTTCCATCACGGAATACTTAAACCGGCATGCCTGGATACATTCACCCCGGTTGGACTGGCGTTTCCCGTTTGTAAAATAATTGGATAAAAGACAGCGGCCGCTCCAGGAAATACAGAGCGCCCCATGGCCGAATACTTCCAGTTCGATATTCACCCGTTTTCTGATATCCGCCATTTCCGAAAGGGATACTTCTCTGGCAAGAACGACGCGGGACGCACCCATATCTTTCCATCTCTTGACGGTGCGCCAGTTTGCCGCGCTCGCCTGCGTGCTCACATGGACCGGCAAATCAGGCGCTGCTTCACGGGCGATATCAAATACGCCGAGATCGGAAATCAGGACGGCATCCGCATGAATATCCTGTAAATATTTCAGGTATGTGTCAAGTCCTTCCAGATCTTCATTCCGGGGAATGATATTGACCGTGATATACACTTTCTTTCCCATGAAATGGGCATACTCCACAGCCTCTTTCATTTCTTCCCGGGTAAAATTGCCGCCGTACGCACGGAGACCGAAAGCTTTGCCCGCCATGTATACCGCGTCTGCCCCGTAAAGGAGCGCCATTTTCATTTTTTCCATATTTCCCGCCGGCGCGAGAAGTTCCATTCTTTCCACTTGTGTTCCTTTCTTCCCTTATTTCCTTATCTTCCTTGACACCGCAAGACCGTCGCCCTCTTCATGGATGACCGTATCATAATGAGCTTCCACATATTCGAGGTATTCCCGCAGGCGTGTGACAAGCGTCCTGTACCGATGCGCCACAGGGTCCCCGCTTCGCACCAATCCTCGGAAAAGAACATTATCCGCCGCAATAACCGCATTTCCCGATAATTTCGGCTCAATAAGTTTCAAATGGCGGAGGTACTGCCCTTTCGGCCCGTCAAGGTAAACAAAATCATACGGCCCTGCGAGTGCAGAAAGCACTTCTCCCGCGTCCCCCAAATGACACCGGACACGCTGCTCGAATCCTGCCGCCTGCATGACAGATACAGCCCGTTCATTCCGCAGGGCATCTATTTCTATGGTATCAATTTCCGCCAGGGGAAAATGCTCTGCCAGAAGCAAGGCGGAATAGCCAATGGCCGTCCCCACTTCCAGTATCTTCTTCGGGTCGGCTGCCGCCGCGGCTTCCAGCAGCAGCTTCCTCTCCGCCCTGCGCAGAATGGGAATATTCTCTTCTTCCGCTTCCCGCTCCAGTTCCTTTTTCAGATCCGCAATCATGGCCGTATCAGTCGTCTGTCCCATAGATCCGGTCGATTTCCGCCTGATGTTCTTCAAGCGTCTTCGTGAAGACATGGCGGCCGTCTCTTTCCGCCACATAGTAAAGATACTCTCCGGGCGCCGCGTCAAGCACCGCACGGACGGCATCCATGCCGGGACTGCTTATGGGGCCGGGCGGAAGTCCCTGCCGTTCATATGTATTATAAGGCGAATCAATTTTCGTATCCGCCATGGTCAGTTCCTCTTTCTGCCTGCCCAATGCATACTGGACAGTAGCGTCAATCTGCAGAGGCATCTGCTTTTCCAGACGCGCCAGGATGACAGAGGCAATCGGCACCTGATCTTCCTTTAACCGCGCTTCCCGCTCCACCATGGACGCGATGGTCATGAGGGCATGAATAGAAAGATGCTTCTCCTCCGCCCTCCTGCGCAATGCGGGCGTAAGCATTTCATCCGTGCGCCGATACATCATGTCAGCAATCTGCCGGGCGGAGCAAGACTTCGGAATTTCATACGTATCGGCAAAAAGAAATCCTTCTCCCTTCACCTTTGCCGCCTCAGGACCGTACATGTATGGAAAAGGCGCGTAAGTTTCCGCTTCATGAAGAAAATCTCCATAGCATTCCAGCCCCGCCTTCTGAAGAACATCCGCAATCTGCACTGCGGTAAAGCCTTCCGGCACGGTGATCTTCACCACTTCTTCTTTTCCGTTTTTCAGATCCGCAATCGTTTCCGCTACCGTCGAACCACGCCGGAATGTATAGTACCCGCTTTTGAGCGCCTTCCCGTTTCCTGTGGCCAAAAGCATGGCGCGGAAAACGGCGGCACTTCTGATAACGCCTTTCTCCTCAAGCATTTCTCCGATTTCCCGCCCCGTGGCATTCTTCGGTATTTCCACCATCACCGTTCCATCCGCCGGTCCGTGATAAAAGAAATAAAAATAGAGAAACAGGCCCGCCGCCAGCGCCGCAAAAGCAAGCACCACCCCATGCAGGTATTTCCTTTTATCTTTTATAAAAGATATTTCCTTCATAAAACCTCTCTTGCTTCAATCGCGGAAGGACAGAAACCATCGCTGCCTTCCGCTGTTTTCATGACTGGTTTATTATACCACAACTCTGAAAATAGCCGCTTTTTCTCCGCCGTGCTACAATAGGTCCATCAGTAAAGGAGGAACTCCTATGGAAATCAAAATCGGAACTGCCGGTACCGCCAGCCGGACCGTCACGGAAAAAGACACTGCCCTTGCCGTCAAAAGCGGCTCTCTGCAAGTCCTTGCCACTCCTGTTTTATCCGCCCTTATGGAAGAGGCTGCCGTTGCCGCCCTTGCGCCCTGCCTGCCGCCGAAACATACTACGGTGGGCGGTTTCATCGCCGTCCGCCACAACGCGCCCACCCCCGTGGGACAAACGATCAAAGCGACTGCCACCGTGACGGCAGTCAGCGGAAAGAAAATATCTTTCACCATCACCGCCTCTGATGAAAACGGCGCCATCGGTGAGGCGGAGCACACCCGTTTCCTTGTGGATGAAGAAGCATTCATGAAGAAACTGCAGAAGTAAAAAGCGTTTCAAATCAAAAGGCATGTCAAAAGACGCCCGCGGTATTCTGCGGACGTTTTTCATTGATGCTTTATTTTTTTGTATTCCTTTCCGCAGCGCGTTCCACCCCTGTCCCGTCAAAAACGGGGATAAAACCTTGATCGGAAGATTCTTTCTGCTGGATATATCCGTCTTCAATACCGAGTGCTTCCATGTACGCTTCCGCCTCTTCGTATTCTTCATCGGTAATTCGGCGGTTGATTTCAGGAAACTCTTCCGCTCTTCCGTGAGGCGTGTACTGCCGCATAAGACTGAAAAGGACATCCCCTTTACGAAACGTTTCCGCCACATATTCCAAAACGCCCTTCGTGTTTTTCATCTGCCCCGGCAAAATAAGATGGCGGATAAGGACACCTTTTTTTAATATACCGTCGGCGCCAATTTCATAGGGACCTGTCTGCCGGAACATCTGCTCAATGGCAAGCATTGCCTTCTCAAAGTAATCCGGCGCACTGCTGTACCTCTCCGCCGCCGCAGCGTCACTGTACTTCAAATCGGGAAGCCAGCACTGTATTTTCTTCCGCAGGAACGCCACGGTATGGACGCTTTCATAGCCGCCGCAGTTGTACACCACCGGTACGGGAAGCGGTTCTTTCAGACTTTGAAAAACGGCATGGGTAAAATGGGTCGGCGTCACAAGGTCGATATTGTGCGCCCCCCGGGCAATAAGCTCACTGTAAATCTCCGCCAGCCGCTCCACGGATATTTCTATCCCCCGGCGCAGTTCGGATATTTCATAATTCTGGCAATAAACGCAGGACAAGTTGCACCCCGCAAAGAAAACCGTTCCCGCGCCTCTCGTTCCGCTGATACACGGTTCTTCCCAATGATGAAGCGCCGCCCGTGATACGATGGGAAGCATGCCTGTCCGGCAGTAACCGACGGCACCCTGTCCGTGAACGGACTCCCGCCGCGGCACACGGCATCCCCGCGGGCAGATATTACAGATACTCATTATATGTCCTTTATATAAAGCGGGCTTTCCCGCAGAATTTCCACTACCTGATTATACACCGAAAGAAGAAAATCCATTGCCCCCGCCTTGTAAAAATCTTATAATGATACATATTGTGGATAAAGCTGAAAGGAGAAATTTTATGGAACAGCAATCCGGTTTTTTGGACAGAATTTTTCACCTGAAAGAAAATCATACGTCCGTCAGGACAGAAATCATGGCGGGCATCACGACTTTCATGACGATGGCGTATATCCTCGCGGTCAATCCCGGCATCATGAGCGCCGCCGGCATGGATAAAGGCGCGCTTCTTACGGCGACCGCCCTTGCCGCATTCATCGGCACCATTCTCATGGCACTCTTTGCCAATTACCCCTTCGCCCTCGCTCCCGGCATGGGGCTGAATGCGTTTTTCGCTTTCACCGTCGTCGGACAGATGGGCTATTCCTGGCAGACCGCCCTTGCCGCTGTTTGTCTGGAAGGCGTGATTTTCATTATCCTGTCTCTCACCAATGTACGCGAAGCGATTTTCAACGCGATCCCCATCAACCTGAAACGGGCAGTGTCGGCAGGCATCGGTCTGTTCATTGCCTTCATCGGACTGGTTTCCGCCAATATCATCGTCGCCAATCCCGCTACGAAAGTTTCTCTTTTCTCCTTTAAAGGCGCAATTGCCGCAGGAACATTCCACACCGTGGGAGTTCCGGTTCTCCTCGCCATCCTGGGTGTGCTTTTCACAGGCATCCTCATGGTGAAAAAAGTGAGAGGAAATATTCTCTGGGGCATCCTCTTCACATGGGGTCTCGGCATCCTCTGCGAACTCACGGGGCTCTACATTCCCGATCCCGCAAAAGGCGCGTTCAGCACTCTGCCGAACCTTTCCGCAGGCATTGCTTCTTTTACCCCTGTAAGCCTGTCCCCCATTTTCATGCAGCTTGATTTCTCAAAGGTGATGAGCCCTGATTTCTTCGTCGTCCTCTTCGCGTTCCTTTTCGTGGATATTTTTGATACCCTCGGCACCCTGGTCGGTGTTTCTTCCAAAGCAAACATGCTTGATGAGGAAGGGAAGCTGCCCCGCATCAAAGGCGCTCTCATGGCTGACGCTGTCGCCACCACCATCGGCGCGGGCCTAGGCGTTTCCACCACGACCACCTTCGTAGAGAGTGCGTCTGGCGTGGCAGAGGGCGGAAGAACCGGTTTGACCGCAGTGGTAGCAGCAATCCTGTTCGCTCTGTCCCTGTTCCTGTCCCCGATCTTCCTGGCTATCCCGTCCTTTGCAACGGCACCGGCCCTGATCGTGGTAGGATTTTTGATGCTGACCTCTATCCTTAAGGTAAACTTTGAGGATTATACCGAGGCAATCCCGGCTTACGTGGCAGTGATCGCAATGCCGTTTATGTACAGCATCTCCGAAGGTATCGCAATGGGAATCATCTCCTATGTCGTGATCAACCTGGTAACCGGAAAGGCAAAAGAAAAGCATATTACGCCGCTGATGTATGTGCTGGCGGTGCTGTTTATCGGGAAGTACATTATGCTGTAAGATACATAAATTTATAGTTCAGTTGCAGCACTGCAAAAACAGGCAGGAAAGGAGGCCGCAGACCTTACCCGCCT
>OJNO01000911.1_pt1 | contig 11401 bp, 7 predicted proteins | sample 1597761 | NCBI WGS metagenome assembly OJNO01 (sample SAMN00265071, study PRJEB22529) | human gut metagenome
GGGTCAGTTCATCCTGCAAGCCGTAAATATCAATAAAAATGCGGTTCAGTTCTTCTTCGTTGGCTTTGAGCTGCTGGAACCGCTGCTCACATTCTTCCTGCCATGCGGCAAATTTATCGCTAATCAGTCTTCCCATTTTTTTCTTCCTCCGACTGTCCGGTTGTAAACACCTTTGAACCGGTCATAAGTTGGTACAAAGTTAGTACAAAGTTGGTTCAAAGATTTTGAATTTCACCAAGTCATTTGCTTGCATACCATCTAGTCGCACTTGTCGTTCCTTCGGAGAAAACTCTCCCTTCTGCTCGTAATTCTCTCATCAGGACACGAATTTGATTACGATCCAGTCCCGGCAAAACTTGCTGCAGTTCTTTGAAAGGGGTTCCAACTGCATTATTTGCCCGGATATGCTTTAGGAGAAGTTCCTTGTTGGTGTCTCGATCCAAGCCAACGTGTCTTGTATGCACGCCAGTCTTGCCGGTAGCTGCATAAAGGCTTCTTGCAAGAACATACTTTTTCCGGCCGATATGCTCAACGATTCCCATCTCTGTCAGGCGACCCAGCCGGGACAGCATTTTTTCATTGAGAGAACGCTCATGGTACAGTGCATCAATCGCCAAGAAATCTTCTGTTGACAACATTGGCTCTGTAAATTTTTCACTGATTCTGTGAATAACCGAAAGCATTGCTTTGTCAAGGATCAACCCATTTAGCGTAACGCTGACAAAAAAGTCATCTGTACCTGTGAAATCGGGCAGTGGCTTTGCCTCCTGCACACTCAACTCAAACATTAGGTTCATGCCCTGTCCAGAGCGTTCCACCATGCCGCACAGAGAAAGGATCTCCGCAATACGGCGATTGCGCGGCAGCTGGCGGTCCAGTATATTATCAAGTGTGATGCCAAAAGGCAGTCCGCCGGGGCTTTCAACCACCAGTCTATCACGGTACTGGCGCACAAAGATGCTGCCGCCAAACTGATAATTTCGATGGCTTACTGCATTCAGGATGGCTTCTCGCACGACACGCTCATTAAATGTGGAGATGTCGAACACAAAGAAGCCCTCTTGATAATGCTGTTTATCGTTCCGCAGATTGACCAGCTCCCAAATGCGATCGTAGCAGGTAAAGAAGCCAGACTTGAATTCTTCCCTTTGGTTTGCGGGGCCGGAGGCCTCGGAAGAACGGTATTCAAAAATGATCTCCGCCTGTGGCAAAAATCTGACGAGTGCCTCGCTTTTTCCAAACAGGATCAATGCGGCATACGTCACCCCTGCGTCGGTCATTGCACCACAGTCAATGAGAATCTGTTCTCTTGAGCGAGTCGCAAGTTTCTTGTTTCCGCTTTTTTCGATCCACTTGGCGCGGAAAGCTTCAATGGCAGCTTCATCCAAGTCTTTGATGGTTGCCCCATCGCAGATTTTGCCGGAAAAGTCCGTGCCGATCTCCTCATAGATCTTACGGCGCTTTTCCTCCGGCATCTCTTTCAGGGTATCGCCATCATAGATCCACGCAACGCCTTCATAGAGGATCGGCAGACCAATAGGGCGGCTCTTCACATCAAAAACGAGAACTCGTTTTTCCTCATAGGTGAACAACTGAAAATCCACATTGATTTTCAGCTTATCGATCAACCCCATGCGGGTGCGCTCTGGCTGTTCAAAGGCACGGCTTCCCACCACACTGCGGGGCCTTTTATCGGAGATACCAAACACCAGCTTGCCACCGCCATCATTTGCCAGAGCGCAGCAGCACCTTGCCGCTTCTCCAAAGTCAAACCGATTTTTGGCTTCTTTGAACTGGACGTGTTCGCCTTCCTTGGCTTCCAGAAGTTCTTCAACGCTATCTAAATATGGCATGGCGGTTCTCCTTCGTCTTAAAATAGCACTTATAATTTGAGCGTATGTTCTCCCTATAAAAACTACTGTTCCATTCGCACCGCTTGGCAGTTATCTAAATTTTTGTGTAAAAAGGATATTGTCGTCAAAATATCGATTGCTTCGTCTTCTTCGATGATCCATTTTATTTTAGGTGTATGTGCAGTCACATTTCTGACCATGCTGTTTATCCCTTTTAGCATTAAGCAAAATCCTACTTGCTGGCTTCTTTCGCTCTCTGTCTGAAGGTTATTCAATACAAGATATGGCGTGGAAGTTGAAAACGCTTTGTCATATAAAGTCGTTCCATCCCCTTCAAGGTTTGTCATCTGCCGAACCCGATCCGCCAGACTTTTCGTTGCTTCAAATACTGCATGGAAGTAGTTTTCCTTCAGCAATTCTTCAGTGCAATATTGGAGCACCCGTCCATGCACACCACGCTGGCGCAGTTTTGGCAGGATGCTCTGTACTCTTTTCTGAGCATCATCAATAGTCTTAGCCACCGTTATTCTTTCAAACTGTCCATCCGCTCTGTACTGTATTCCACTAAACGAGAGTATCCCATTCAGCCTTGAGCGCCGGTCTTCAAAGGTATCTTGGTTCTGGACATAGTTCACTGGAGCCAACACCTCCTGAATAAACCGCAAGATCGCATTTCCTGCTCTATCACAGTTCTGGCGTTCCGTAAACGCATATTCTAACCGACGCCATTTTGTTGAAGCACCACTATTATCCTGAATTCCAACACGAGTCAATACACGACTTATTTCACTGCCAGTCATTATCTCATCGCCAAACAGGTGACTAAGCTGTGTAATTTGAGCGTTAGTAAATGAAATTACATCTGCCATAGCTTCTCCTATATCCAAGAAATGAAACTACTGTTATTTTTCTTTAACGTCCTTTATTGCTCAGTTCGTTTCCGGTCAATAGCCTTTCTCTCATAAGTCTTGCTATCCATATCACAGATACACATCTCAAATCCAATATCCAAGTATATCGTTTTATACTTTAACTTTGATTCAATCTGCGATACCTCGTCAATCACACTTTGTACGTAAGAATCCCACAAATATGTTGTGCTAACATAAACATAAAGCCCGTACGTGTTAAATTTTGCATATCCACCACCATTGAGCTTTTTAATTTTATCTCTAATAACCCCTATCAAATGATTTGGACCATTACCTGATTTTCCTAAAAGGCCGCCTACAATTTTATTGTCCTCAACTTTTAGTTCTCCACCTGCTTCTTCAAATTTGGCCAACTTTTTCGTTGCAATATCCGAATACGGAACATTCCACACCTCGTCAAAAATTCTCTCGGCCTTTTTCTCATTTGGGTAGCAGTCTTCAACTACTTCAATTCCATACGAATGAACTTCATCCTGCAAATCAGGCTTATCTGCGCATTTTAAGGTTTCGATTGGATAGTCAAAAAATTTTCCAAGTGTCCGGCGTGCCATTGCCTCAAGTTCATATTTTGACCTAATCACCACCAATTCCTCCTATGTTTTTCTCAATTAGAATCGCAATGGAATTTCAGAATGGTTAATGGGGAGGTCTGTAATCCCTTGCTCGCATAACACAATCTTTAATCCCTGCTTGACCTTTTCAAAATTAGAGGTCGGTGAAACCGTTATGCTCTGGAGATATTTTAAGTCAAAATCAATATCCACATAAGGCACCAGCATTCCCTGCTTCGCATACACCTTACGTTTATACGGAGTGCCATCTTCCGGATGAACGAGCTGATGAAATTCATTTGAGTTATCCTTCACGCTCAAATTAAAGACAATCCGGCATTCTCGTTCATCTTCAAAACTTGGATGCTTGAAAAATGACCCCATTTTCAAAAGACATTGCACTATACAATAATACAAATTTTTTGTAGAGGGAAATAAAGCGTATGGTTCAAAATTTTTGAAAATCTCTTTTAAACTGTCTAGCTGTTTGCTTTGATCATAAACAACATTTCCGTACAGAAAAACCAAAGATTTTGCTTTTGGGTCCACTAATCTTCCCCTGAAATTTTCAAGAAAATCGGTGGAAAATTGAAGGTTGCACCCATCTCCTTGGGCGTAATAGTTCCACATGCTTAAACTATCTGCTTTGTACGAAAAAGACACCTGATAGCTTTGAAAAAGACTTGTATCAAATTTTTCAAACACATCATCCAAATACTCGCAAAAAGATTTTTTGGTGTTTCTCTTATAAATGCCATCTTCCCACGGCCATAGCTCATCAATTTTCTCTTTACAAAGGGAGAGTACATAAGTGCCTTCGCTTTTATCGTTAAGATATGCTCGATTCGTAAAGCGGAGTTGCTTGTTCGCAAGAATCGTTTGAAGTGTATTCAGCGAGGTATAATGGTACAGTTCTTTCGGTTGTTCGAGATGTGACTGATATTCAAAATTATTATGAACATTGGTGATTTCCGCCCATTCCATTTCTGTTTTTATTGACATTTTTCACCTCACACCAGCGGGTGCTTCTTAAAATCCCAAGAGGTTTCAAAAGAATCCCAGTCATTCATTGCTAGTTCAATTGATTCTTTAGTCTTATTATCAACGGTAGTCTTTTTCTCAGTATCGATAACAACCGGAATTCGTCCAATATCACCAGCTTGATAATTAATCGTCGGTGCAATCAGTTTTAGCACTGCGTTTGCAACAGGCGAGTTACATAACGCCATTAGATAAAAAAGGTTGTCACCTGCACAATAAAAAGACATTCCTGCAATGTCAGAAATACTACTCTCTTTATATCTGAATGTTGGGCATCCTGTATTTATCAAAGACCATGTACATGAGGGCGAAAACTTCATTTCGTTTGGATAATCTTGTACATTCCGCTTATCTTGTTTTGCGTCATCAAATATTTCTTTTCCGCCAAACTGCCAATTAACAACGCAGTCATTGTTTCCGTACCATTTTCTTGCTTCCCCGCCCTTATTATACGGAAACCATCTTTTTGTGGATTTGATTGCTTCTTCAGAATTTTTACTTTTGGGTGAAAACTCTGCCATAGGAACTTCCCACCACAGTCTAACAAATCTTTGATTGTCTCCAGTTTTTACACCATTGCGAGACACTGCCTTTTTCCCCAGTGCTATCCCATTTTCAAAAGCGTATACTATCCCTTTAGATGCCCAATATGCTACCGGTCTTCCCGGAATCTTTGCGAAGTTATCCTGATTTGCAAAATAACGGTTTCCACCCGCAAGGAACATATCTTCTTTGCCCTGCTGGGATGTCGGCTCAATCAGGCGACAATAGGTGCCTTTATAGCCGTCAATGTGGGTGCGGCAGCGCACAAAAGAGGTAGTCTGCACTACTTCGCCGCCGATCTCTTCAAAGGCTCTCGCGCCGAGATGTGCCATATTGACTGTTTCGGTCAGCATCATCTTTTCACGCAACTTTTCATAGCTGGAAAGGAACATCCATGCGTGCTGCGTAATCATTGCCTGATAGCCATTCGGTTTGGTCATTCGAGTACAGGCTTCGATAAATGCTGCAAACAGGTCACTTTTGCTGTCAGGATAATTTGCCTTAACATAATTTGCCAGTGTACCATCCATGCCAGAACTGCCCATATACGGCGGATTTGTTACGACCACATCATATTTTTGCCCCAGCAATTGCGAAATCGTAACGATTTCACGAAGTTCTTCAAGTTCCGCATTGTATAGCGAGTGTTCTTTGAGCTGGTCAAATCTTTCAAAGACCTTTTTCCAGTCCAAATCAAAAGTCTTTGTAAGAGAGCCGTATTCCCCAGCATCGACCAGAGAACGAAGCACTCCATCCAAAGCATTTTTATAATAACTATCCTCTGCACCATAAGCTTTTACAGCGCCCATACTGTAATTCGGCTGTAAGTTGCCTTTTTTGTCTGTATATGCGCTTTCCAAAACCTGATATACATACAGTTGTGGAATATCCGGACTTCCATCCTTGCGGGTTCTCGTTAAGAACCCGCTGTCATACTCCCGTGCCTTCATCATCACGGAGAAGTAAGCGATCTGTGCAGCACGCTTGTCGATGTCCAGACCAAAGAGGTTGTTTTGCAGAATGGAGCGCACAGCCTCCCGCTTGGAGTAGCCGTTGTCCAGATAGATCTGCATCAGCACGTCAAACAGGTAGCACAGGATATGGCCGCTGCCCATGCAGGGGTCGATCACCTTCAGCTGCTCCGGCTCCATTTTGGCGTACTGGGCACGGATCTCCTGCAGCTGCTGCTCCACCTGCGGCTCCTGCGGTGCCTCATCCAGATAATACTTCCACTGGGACTTATCAAAGCCGGGGTGACCCTCGTACCACAGGCGGCCAAGGCTGTTCTCCACCATGTAGCGCACGATCCAGTCCGGGGTAAACAACTGGGTCGCCGCCGGGATGTTCTGCTTGCTGATCTTGATGTTCTTTTTCAGGTCTTTGAATACCTGCTCCTTGGGATCGGTGTTGTAATACTGGTACATCCAGCCGATAATCTGCACCTGTCCTGTGGCATGGATATCGAACCACGGCTCCTCCACATCGTTCACCAGATGGTAGACCACACCGTTGGGGTCGTTGAAGCTGAGTGCCACCAGCAGCTCCGAAAAGCTATTGTGCCCCTCCAGATTCTCGAACAACCGGGGAAGAATGCGGCTCAGGTCGTTGCACTGCTTGAAGAACAGAAAACGGAACAGGTCATCTTCCTTGTTGGCATCCTGCAAATCGAAGATCTGCTGCTTTTCCGCATCGGTAAACTCCAGATCGCCGGAAAAAGGCGATGCAACCAGATCGGGCAGCTTCTGCCCCTCGATCTCGCTGGAAAGCACCCGCACCGGGATATAGCGGTTGACCTCCATAAAGCGAATGGCGATCAAGCGGTTGAACCATGTAAAGGCGATCTCCTCAATGAACTGCTCCAGCTGCTGCTTGGGGCTGCCATCGGCATAGAAGCCCCGCACATGGGCGACAAGGTTCCTATACTGGTTCACATAGCGCTCGCCCTTAATGGTCTGGGTGTTGCCGTTACCAAGGTCGAACACCAGCTCTTTATCCGTGCTGGTCTGCGGCTCCACAATGCCTTTTTCGGTAATACCGTAGCGCTCCAGCTGAAACGTCACATCCGCGATCAACTTGCGGCGTGCTTCCACCGCAAATTTTTTGATGGGTGCCTTTTCCATAGTGTTCCTCTTTTCGTTGTTCGTCTTACCAGATATCCACGTTCAGGGTATCGCCATGATCCAGCTTCTGCTTCAAGGCATGGCGCAGTTTTTCAATGTATGCGTCCAGTTCCGTTGCGTTGTCGATCTGCCACGAACCATCCGTCACATCCTGAATGCTGACGGTCACACGGCGGCGCACCGGGGTAGGCGGCACAACCTTTGCAGGTGCAGAACCGCCAGCCGGGCGAGACACCGGAGCCGGTGCCACGGGCTGATGCGCTGCTTCGTACTGGTCGATGGTGTTGATCCATCGGATCTTGGTCTGGTTTGCATTGGACTTCATCAGGATCAGATCGTTCAGATTGCCCACATGCTCTACCTTGTAAACCGCATCATCACGTTCCGCTACAACGGCAGACCAGAAGTGGTCCTTGCAGCGGACAGTATTCAGCTGCTGGAAAACACGGTTGTAGCAGCCCTCGATGTACTCCTTGACCGGTGCTGCTTCCTTTTCTACCAAAGACAGGAACTTGTCATTGAAGTCTGTGTGCAGCGCTGCCAGATTACGGATTTTCTCGTAGGGTTCCGCCATGCTCAGAATCTCACGCATGGATTCTGCGACATTTTTCACCATATCGTCATGAATCTGGCTCTGGTTGCGCTTGTAAAGTTCCACATCATCGTGTGCATCGCGGAACACCTTGATCTGTCCGCCTTCAAAGAAATCACGCAGATACTCGTAGGTTTCCTTGAAATCACTGTAATCGCCCTGTGCATTTTCCAGTGCAGCATAGAAGGCATCCGTAGTGATCGGGTTAATCAGTGCATTCATCAGGGTGATGCCCGCTTCTACCGTACTCTTGCCGGGAAGATACGGCTCTGCCCGGTAAGCCGCTTGCTGCTGGCGCAGATCGTCCAGCATGGTACGGCATTCCTTTTGCAGTTCCCGCATCAGTTCCTCGTCATCGTCCGAAGAAACGCCCTTCTGGAACAGGTCACGCATCATATCCCGAACCAGACGCTTCTGCTTATCCGAAGCGTGCTTGCGGATATCGCACAGCAGACGCTCCTGAAATTCCACCTTGGTAAACAGCCGCTGGAACTCCTGCGGATTCCGGCTGGAAACGTTGAGCTGCTCATGGTTCAAGGTCAGGGTCAGAATGCCATCCACAAACAGACGTGCAACCAGCCACTCTACATCCACCGGCAGGAAGCCATAAGGCTCTTTGGTAAAGGTGTTCAACAGGGTTTTCAGCGATGTGACTGTCCGTGCCATGGAGTTGCGCTCGATCCTGTTGCGGACAGCTGCCAGCGCACGGCTGTTGCCAGTGCCCTCGCCGCTCAGGCGCTGCTGACCGGCTTCAGTAAAGATCTTGCTGATATCCTGCTCCGATACGGTCTTGTCCATATCGGTCAGGTGGCTGAACAGACGCTCCACCTGCTGCTTCAGCGCATCGTTCAAGCGGGTTTCAAAATCACGAGAGCCACCGGACAGCTTGGAACCGTACACATAGATATCCGCCTCGGAAAGTGCCTGTTTCAGGAACACCTTCACGTTCTGGCGGCGTTCCTCCACTTCTTCCTGCTTTGCTTCGCAAATCGCCCGATATTTTGTGATACGGCCTGCTGTACCGCTGCGCAGATAGTTCTGAATTTGCAGCATGGTACGCAGCTCGTTATTCAAGCGGGTGTCATCGTGCAGCTGCACAAAGATCGTATGGTCGCCGCTGTCTCCGGCAGAAAGCATTTTCAGCCGGGTCTCGTCAGCATCATCTCCACGGGAGGTGATAATTTTGACCGTAATGGGGTTATCCGGGCGGGAAAGTGCATCATACTCGTCGATCTTGCGGTTAAAGCCAAAGGCGTACCGGTTGCCCAGATACGGATAGCGGTATTTATCCGCATGATAGTTTTCGTCAAAGATCAGCGTGGCAAGCTCCCGGTTCATCTCGGAATCCTCGACCTGACGCTGTGCGATCTCACGGTTGACTTCCTGTTCCTCGTTGGTCAGGAAAACATAGTTGTCACCAAGGTTCTGCACCAACTGCTGCTGCACCAGCTTTTTCAAAGCCGTTTCCACGCGGTTTTCCAAGCCGTAGCGGTCCTCGTCCATCCGGGATGCCATCAGCGTAGCGATGTTCTGTACCGTTGGCGCCTTGAACTCCTGCACATTCTTGATCATGAACAGAACCTTGAGCACTTCTACTTCAAAACAGGCCTCTGCATGGTCAGGGTTCAGGATGTTATTGCGCTGTGCATTTGTGATAGCGATGGCTGTCTCATGGTCCACCAGAGCGGACAGACCCTGATAAAACGCATTAAACGGAACCAGAATGCCTTCATCCTCATTCTGGACGCTTTTGGCAGTGCTCAGGTACATACTCAGCATAGAACGCTCGCCGTAGGAGCTATTCTTGCCGGGGCTGCTAAATAGACGAACCGCATCCAGAACCTTGCCGAGCAGGTTGAACTGGTACGGCACAAAGGGGTACACCTCCGCAAAATCCGCCGGATTTTCGTACAATTTCATTTCTGGCATATCACCAGTAAACTTGAGAACGGTGCTGAGCGCATCCATCTTTTGCGGATAGACAGTTTCCAGTTCTGCCTGCGCTGCTTCATTCTTCTTCAGGATACGCTTTTTGACAACCTCTGCCACGTCGCTGGAGGACAGGGACAGCCGAGTGTCGAAGCGTCCCTGAATCTTGGAGAAGTCTACGTTATTGACGACCTGAATCTTGTCAATGGCCTCCTGTGCCGTGACCAGCATCCATGCCTTACCGTGGCACTGAACAGCCAGATCGTGCTCCAGCGTCTGGAGGTCCAGCATCATGCTGGAATCATCGCCAATGTACTGACCGACCTCATCTACGCAGAAAACCACATGGTGGTCGTTGCCCTTACTCTCGATATGCTTGCGGACAAGCTTTGCGAAATCTTCCGTGCTGATGCTGTATTCTTCGCCCACACGGTCACACCAGCTTCGGGCAGCTTCTTCGCTCATAACGTTCTGCTCAACCATTGCCTGCACAAACGAATCCTGTGCAAGGTCAATGCCAGCCACCGCATCATCCCAACTGCTGCATTCCAGCTCTTTGACTCGCTCCCTGAATTTGTCAAGCTTGCCCTCGGCATCCAGCTTGCGTTCCAGATCTGCCATGCGGGGATACTGGTAGGAATAGCCCAGCTTTTCATTGAATGCCCGCAGGAAAACCATCGTGATTACATCACGCTTGGCGGCGCTGCTGGTACGACTCTTGGAGGCAATGTCGAACAGGATCACATCTGTACCTACGCTCTCTGCCGCACGAATATCCGCCAGAACCTTGGCATCGGTGATCTTGTTGTCCTCGATAAAGTAATCCAGCGCAGGCTTTCCTTCCACCTCTTGATCGTTGATCAGATAGGAGAGCATCTTCAGGAAGTGAGATTTACCACTTCCAAAGAAGCCAGAGATCCAGACGCCGATCCGGTCTGTATCCGCACCGACACCCAGACGATAATTAGAGAAGAATGCCGCAAAATGCTTCTGCAATTCCTGCGTCACAACATATTCCTGAAGTTCCAGCTTAACGGTTGCTTCATCCACCTGTCCGGGTTTGACCACAGGCTTGATCTCGCGATTGATGGACTTCGCAAACATCTGACCAATATTCATGTCAGTTCCTCCTACACATCCTGCTCAGATAGGCTTTGCACGATAGTTGTTGCCATCCTTGACATCCCCAAACAGGTACAGATAACCATCTTCGTACCGTCCGGGGAACATCATAAGCACTATACCATCTGCAAGCCTATCATGCAGATCATTCAAAATTTTGTGGGACCGCAGCAAGGGATAGCACTTTCCAACACCGGTCAGCAGAATAATAGCATCCTTCTTCGGGATACGCTCCACAATATAATTCAGCATAAGGTCATCCGATTGACCGATATGCAGCACACTGTTTACAGCATTGACCACGCGGGTCATGCTGCCCGTGCGCAGCTCCAGATCCTCATATTTCTGCCGGGGATGCTTTTCTGCCAAAAGCGTCGTCATAATCTTGTAGAGGTCAAACTCTACGACCGGCCGGTTGGACTGCTGTAAGATCTGAGTTTCGCATTCAGTCCATTGTCTGACCTTCATTTCGTCCTTTGGGTCATAGCTGAACACATAGTATCCAGCCTCTCCACAAAGACCATCACCGGTTTCTGTAGAAAACGTATGCAGAAAGTCATCAAGTTTTTTCAGCTCCTGATCTGTACTCATTCATCTGCTCCCGTAATTGCCAGCAAATAGCCATTCATTTGGTGCACCTTCAGATAGTTTTTCAGCGCCATACCGGGCAAAGGTGCTACAATTTTGTCACCCGCAAGCAGCCCTGCGTCATTCAGCA
>OJNO01000914.1_pt1 | contig 11383 bp, 5 predicted proteins | sample 1597761 | NCBI WGS metagenome assembly OJNO01 (sample SAMN00265071, study PRJEB22529) | human gut metagenome
CGATTCGCATGGAACTTCGCTCCTTGCTCAAGGTGCAGCCATACAGGATGAAAACATTCACTGTGTTATCCAGGCTCACAGTCTAATCCCTCCGTTTCTTCCTGCAATCGCTCCAAATACTCGTCGATGTCCAGTTCCTCATACTGAAATTGGAGCGATTCAACGATTGCCGGATTGCAGTCCTCCGGCAGATGCTCCTTTACAGCATCCTGAACATCCCGGATTTCCCCCAGGAATCCCCAGCAGCTATCCACCTCCACATCTTCCTTGAAAAGCTGGAATCCATAGCACTGGTTGGTCAGGTAGTAATCGTACTCCTTGACTTCGGCTTCCAGGGTTTGACGAACCTTCTCCAATATTTCAGGGGTGATTTTCCCGTGTTCCTGCTCGATCATCGCTTTATCTGCGTAGATCCAGCCAACCTGACCGGAATCCCACGGGCAAGAAAAGCCGCAGGTATTCATGGTGATCCCGCTGTGATCGTACAGGTAAAGCGGAAGAATCACCATACCATCCATTTGTTCTACCAGCGAAAACAGTTCGCCGGTGGTGAGGGCAGAAAGGCAATCATCCAAAAACCAGTCCGGGACTTCATCTTTCAACGAGGCCGCATAGCTGGAGGACACATACCAATCGCTGTCTGAACTCCAGTGCTGATTCTCCCGCAATTCCCACTCCCGCGTGGAGCGGTTGTATTCCAATCGGGCATCTTTGGCCTTGCCAGATTTGAGAAATGCAAAAACCGGATTGTTCCGGTCATGGCCGCTGGAGTATTCAGAAAACAGCAGGTTCCGCAGGAAATCGCTTGGCTCATCATAATCGTGCTTCTCGCCCAGGCTGTATCTGCTATGCCAGCAGACCATTTTTCCCAGGCAGTCGTGATCCTCACGAGGGTTCAGAGGGGTATCATCATCCAGTATGAAAAGGGTGTAGGGCGCCATTGTCGCTGTCATCGGCATATCGCTTCACCTCCCTCCAGACAGGTCGATTCGCTTATTGGGGGCCGTGGCGGTTGCGATCCCACCCAAAATAGAAAAGGCCGCCAATCATGGCGGCGGCAGCGGATACACTCAAAATTGCTTTTTTCATATTGGCTCCTTTCAAAAACCAGATTTACAGTTCCATATCCTGTTCTTCCTCACAGTCCAATACAGGGCTGTCCGGCGGGGACATCCCATGTTCTTCAAACTGCTGTCGGGTCTGAATCGCAGCGGACAGTTTGGAAAGCAGGTCAAACATTTTGGTGCTGTTCCGGCTGCCTTTGAAATAGCGGTAGTTCCATTCTCCAATTTGGGGATCGTACCGGATACTGTGAAGCGAATTGATGATCCAGCCCTGTGTTTTGAGAGGAACAGGAATTTCATGCTCACGAAAGAGCTGCATAATGAGAGATTTGCCGTTGATCTCCCGGTTTATCACCTCCTTTCCCGCCATAATATTTCCTTCGGCCTCACGGATGGCGGAATCGTAACGGGCCTGTCGTTCTTGTGCCAACTGCTGTTCACGGGCGTCTTGCTGCGCCCGCCTTTCATCAGCTTGCCGCTGCCGTTCCGCAGCAATGGGGGCATTGTGGGCTTTTGCTTCCTCATACCGTCCAAGCAGATTGGCAAATCCCAGATCAGCCCACCGGTCCGGGGCTTCCATACTCTGATTGAAAACCCTCTCGATCTCACCCCGGATGCCATGCTCCAGCGTAGGCAGCCATTTCAGGACTTCCTCAAGTCGGTGCCGCTGGTCAATGCCCACCATAAACCCGTCACATGGAATATAAACCGTTTGGAAGAACTCCCGTTTCTTCTCCATTGTGTAGAGTTCAATGCCGTTTTCGTTGTAGAAGCGGTAGTAGTAGTGCTTGTTGCCCATCAGGTCTTTGGCAAAGACCCGGTTCTCGTCTTTTTCCTTTGGCGGAAAGATGTCCTTTTTCTTTTCATCCGGTCGGGTATAGCGGGGAGAAAGACCGGTGCGCTCCAAACTGTCTGCAATCAGCTTTTGGACTTTTTCAATACCGCCATGCTTCTCAACGAAACCGGCCAAGTCCTCCGCTTGCTGGAGAGAACAGAATTGCAGTCCGGTTTTTCCTTCATAAACGGAGCCTCTATGCTGAAACAGGTCCAGGCCAAACTCATTGCGGACCGGCTTTGTTTCTTGGGCTGGCAAAAAAGCACCTTCTCGAAAGAGATAGCCGACAGCCGAATGTTTCTCGCCCATATATCACCACCTCACATCACTGCTCCAGCTCATGCTCGTTGTCATCGTCCAGGCGCAGAGCAAGGAACTCTTTGATACAGTGTTCTGCCGCCTCGTCAGTGGGGTACAGCAGTTCCAGCGTCAGGTCATCCAAGTTCTGATCTTCCAGACGGGGATAGCCCGCCAGAGTGTTTTTGATATACGCCGTGAGAAGATCGTGGGGGCTGAATGCCTCCAGCAGCATGATCTTATACTTCGGCAGAAGCGCAGGCAGGAACTCTTTCAGAATCCCAATCTTCCTCGCCATCAGATCGTTGTCCGTTTTCATCCAAAATCACCTCGCTTTCCTGTAATGATTCAAACTCCAACTTCGTGTTGATTTCCGTGAGTTGGGCAACCTTTTCCGACAATTCTTCCTCATAAAGAAACGGCTGTCCAACCTGCTGTTGGGCAACCGCCAGTTGTTTTTGTGTTTCTTTCAATTCGCGCCGTGCATCTTCAAGATAGTTGGGAATCCGTTCAGCAAGATTCTCGATACGGGTAATCGTTCCCTGACCGGAATTGCCTATATCCGTCCCATACAGCAAAGCGCCCCTCAGAATAATATCCCTTTCAAACGGATTGAAGTTCACGAAAAGAGAAAAGCCACGATATGAACCAATTTCAAACTCATATTCATCTTTTCCACGGCCTTCACTTATCATCCGATAAAGAAGGGCAAATGCTTCGCCCGCTGCCGGTCGCTCCGTATAATGCTTTCCATCCAGCACGATGGAGAAATCCTTGCCTTCGGTCTGACCCAACAGAGAAATGTCCTGCGTGACTCGCTCAATTTTCTGCTCATATTCCCGGATGCGGGATGGATATGTCAAGTTAACCTTGTGTTCCAAAGCAAGCTGTTCATTGCTCCACGCACCACGCAGAATTTTCAATTCCGTGACCCGGTTTTCCAATTCCATCTTCTGTGCGACCATCGGATTGTCGGTAGCGGCCGCCTTGAACTGTGCGGCAGACAGGACGGTTTCATCCACATCCTCACAAGAGCGGGCAATGTGTTTTCCGGTGAGAATCTGCGTGATATAGCGCAATTTCTGCTCCTGAATCTGCCAGAGATACGCATCAAATGTTCCTTTGGCCACGAATTGCTTTATCATAATTTCCGGGTTTTCGTTGCCCTGCCGTACCCCACGCCCATTTCGCTGTGTAATGTCAGAGGGCTTCCACGGACAGTCCAGATGGTCAATGGAGATTACCTTATTCTGAACATTCACGCCGGTTCCCAGTTTGCTGGTGCTGCCGATTAAGATACGGACTTTTCCTTGGCGGGTACGCTCGAACAGTTCCTGCCGCTGTGCTTCAGAAGTGGCGTCGTGAACAAAGGCTATCTCCGATTCCGGCACACCCTTTGCCAGCAGCACATTTCTTATTTCATCATATACATTGAATTTCCCGGCTTTGGGAGTGCCAACATCACAAAAGACAAGCTGTGTGGAAGCAGAGGCGGCGGTGTCCTTCCAAACCTGATAAACATCCTCAATGCAGACACTCAACTTACTTCCTGTACCATCCGCATCCGGTCGAATCAGGCGCGGGTCAATCGCCATCAGGCGGGCCTCACCGGTCAGCTTCAGCATATTATCTTCTTCCGGCTTCACTCGGCCGGTTCGGATTGCTTCCGCCCGCAGAATAAAATCGGCCATGATCGCCTGCTGTGCGGGTGTGGCTTCCACCGAAACAATCTCCGCTTTACCAGTGCGAACAGCCGGGAGTCCGGGAATATCCAACATATCCGCTGTTTTGATGTCAGCGACCTCACGAAAGACAGCCATCAGTTCAGGGAGATTGTAGAAACGGACGAAGCGATCACGCATCCGATAGCCGCCGCCCTCCGGCTTCAATTCCAGCACAGAGGCTTTCTTTGCAAAATGGGCGATCCAGGTATCGAAGTAGGACCAGCCGAAGCGTTCCAACTCCTGCGGCTGCAAATACCGCTGCATGACGAACAGTTCGGAAATCGAGTTACTGATTGGCGTTCCGGTCGCAAATACTACGCCGCGCCCCTGATTCGTTTCCTGTAAATACTGGCATTTGAGCAGCATATCAAAGGCGCGTTGACTGCTTGAGGTTGTAATACCAGCCACATTCCGCAGCTTTGTAAAGACAAAGCAGTTTTTGAAAAAGTGTGCCTCGTCCACCATCATCATATCTACGCCGAGCTGCTCAAAGGTCAGCAGATCGTCTTTCTTTTCCTCGGCAGACAGCTTTTTCAGCCGCTCATCCAGATTTTTGCGGAAAATGACCATCTGCTTGACAGACCAATTCTCGCCATTTTCGCTCTTGATTTCATGGATTGCATTTTCAATATCGTTGATCTGCCGTTCCAGCATAGCAATCTGCCGCTCTGTGGAGATTGGAATTTTCTCAAATTGGCTGTGCGCCAGAATCACTGCGTCATATTCTCCGGTGGCGATTTTAGAAATGTAGCGGTTGCGGTTTTTGGGAGTAAAATCCTCTGCGGTGGATACCAAAAGGTTTGCGTTGGGGAAAAAGCGGTAGAACTCTGTTGCCCACTGGCCCACCAGGGGATTGGGAACCACAAACACCGCCTTGTGGATCGCTCCCAGGTTCTTGAGGTACATCCCGGCGGCAATTAAAGCAGCGGTCTTTCCGGCGCCTACCTCATGTGCGGCAAGCCCCGTCCCGGTATAGATGACACGGGCAGCAAAATCAAGCTGGTGCTTCCGCAGCTTCATCTCCGTGTTCATGCCGGGAAATACGAGATGGCTCCCATCAAACTCACGGGGGCGAACTGTGTTGAAGGTTTCATTGTAGATACGCAGAAGCCTATCCCGGCGCTCCGGTTCTTTCCAAACCCAGGACGCAAATGCTTCCTGAATCTGTTGCTGCTTGGCACGGGCAATCATGGTTTCCTGTGCGTTGACTACATATTTAACCGACTTGTTGCCCTTTTCATTGATGTATTCCTGCCGGTCACGGACAGTAGTGGACTGCATATTAAGGCAATCCTCAAAAATCTCATAAGCATTTTTCCGCTTGGTTCCGAAAGTCTGGTTGACCATTACGGAATCCGGTTCCGCATTTTTATTGGTGACACGCCAGGTCGTGGTATAGGAGAAATACTCAATGTCAATGCGGTGCCGGTTGTCGCCGCCCTCGATGACCTTTTCATATCCGCTGGTCTGGAAGGTTTCATACATGAATTGGCGGTAATACTCAATGGGAACCCAGATGGCACCCATATTCACTTCGATGTCGGCAGGAGTCAGCGGCTCCGGCTGTACTTCCTCCAAAGCCTCTACATTCCGGGCAAAGAGTTCCGGTTCTTCCGCTGCCTTCTGACGTGCGTAGAGCAGTTTATCCCGCACATGACCACTGAGATATTCTTCTGCAAGTTCCCATCCTTCCAGCGGATTACCGTAGTATTTCTGGGGATTGAGATAGATGCGAGTATCCAGCTCTTGCACCAACTCCTGTGGGGCTTTTCCTGTCAGGAAGGACATATAGGGCAGATCCACCCGCAGCTTGTGATTCAGGCAGATTTGAAGGGCGTCCTCGGCGGTGTCTGCATGGTTGACCTGACGGAAAGGACGGATGGTGGCTTTGGTGAAGATCGCTGATTTATCCCAACCGGTCTTGTCTTTCCGCTCATCCTCGATAGAGCGCAGCAAGGGGAATTGGTCATCATCAGAAAAAGCGAGGATGTTTCCTTTGCTGTTGATGGCTCCATACTTTGCAACGAAGCGGTCATATACCTGATTGAGTGTGTCCTGTACTTTCTGGAGATCAACCGGGTCATACTCATGGGACTGGATGTTGATAACCTCCAGCAGCGCAGTACGGATTTCGCACAATCCCTTGATTCTTTCGGCCTTCATGCCGGTGTAAGGTTGCGGGATCAGCTTATCTTTTTCACAGAAGAAGATCTCGCCATTCCGCACAACATAGGTGAAGTTTTTGGTTCCGGCCGGAGCGTCCTCATACTCTGTATTGCTTTCTTCCGGTTCGTCTGCCTCAATTTCTTCATCTGGCTCTGCTGTGAAACGGGCGTACAGGGAGTCAACCGCTTGGGTAAGATGCTGGTTCAGGTCAAAATCTTCCGGGGCAACACAGGCCGTCCCATCTTCGTTGCCGTACATATTCCGGCTGCTCACCATCTCGCCCATGAGCATTTCGGGATTATCTTTGAAATAGCGGTTATAGGCGATCCATTTACTGCGGTCCAGGTCAGTTTCAATCCAGGACGGAAGATTCGCGCGATCAAGTTCTATGGGCTGCGTTCTCTTTTTCAAGAAAACAACATCCGCTGTTACATCGGTTCCCGCCAAAGCCTTGAACGCTGTGTTGGGTAGGCGAATGGCGCCGATGAACTCTGCCCGCCGTGCGATATATTCCCGAAGGCTCTCGTCCTTGCGATCCATAATTCCTTTGCTGGTGATAAAGGCAATGATACCGCCCGGTTTTGCAAGGTCCAGGGACTTGATGAAGAAATAGTCATGGATGTACGGGTTCAGGTCATTGTAGCGCCGGTCATAGATTTTCACGGAGTTGAACGGGATATTGCCCAGAATCACATCAAAGCTGTTGTCCTCAAATTTGGTGGCTTCATATCCCGTGATGGAAATATCCGCATCAGGATAAAGCTGCTTTGCGATTCTGCCGGTGATGGAATCCAACTCTACGCCAAACAGCTTGCTCCCTTGAAACTGCTCCGGCAGCACAGAATAGAAGTTGCCGGTTCCCATACCGGGGTCCAGGATTTTTCGGTCAGGGCCGCCCTCGAAGCCAAACCGTTCCAGGGCGCGGTAAATGTGCCGGATCAGGTCAGGCTCGGTGTAGTAGGCTGTGATGGTGGAGTTCATGGCCGCCTTGTATTCCACATCAGTCAGCAGGGACTTCAATTCCTGATATTCGTTCTCCCAACCAGAGGCCGTACTGGAGAAAGCATTGGCAAGCCCGCCCCATCCGACATAACGGGCAAGGATGATTTGTTCTTCCGGTGTCGCTGTCCGCTTTTCCAGCTCAATCTGCTTGAGCAGCTTGATTGCCATGACATTGTTTTTATATTTGGTTTTTGCTCCACTTGGATACAGGTCATAGTCCTCAGAAAAACGGAAGTTGTGTGTGGCGACCTGCGGCGCCGCAGGCGGCTCACGAAGGGGCGCCAGATCAGTGGGGGTGGCTTCATCCATAACAGCGGGCGCCTCTGCTGCTGTACCATCGCCCATTCGTACAAAGGCGCGAATGGGGCGCAGTTCTTCCAGCTCTTTTTCCAGCCGGTATTGCGTGTCCTCCAGATCGTCCATGTCGGCAGCTTCTTGGGGGGAGAGAATAGCCCCACCATCCAGGCGCCGCACATAAGCGTCAAATTCCCGCGTAATATCTTCAAGGTCATTTTGTACCCGGAGATAGTCGGGATTGGGCTGTTCATCCACCACGGCTTGGTACAGGGCCGAGCCATCCTCGGTCAAATACCCCCATACAATTTCCTCATTGGGATATTGCCCTTGCAGATAGCGGAGCATCTGGGTTGCGATACCTTGGCGGCGGTAGTCCTCCAAGACTTCAATCATGCTGATATGGGGCCGCCCCTCAAAAATGCTGTACCGGATGGTTCCAACCGTCAGCTCACCTCGGACTGCCTGCATCAGCATATCAATCTGCCCATGATGGGCGTCCAGGGCTTCGTCTAAAATCTGTGTTTCCTCTGCTTCATCGTGTTCCCAGGGAGCCATACGGGTTTCATAATCGTCAATTATTTCTTTGGTTATCCCTTCCGGCTTTTCCGGGAGCAGATCATACAGCTCTCGCATTTTAGCTATCTGTGCATGGACGCTACCCGCCCACAAATGCTTTTCGTGCTGATGGCCTTCACTTAGAAAATACTCGCAGTCCGCTTTAAGGCGCCCTAAAAGGCCATATTCAAAACTGTAATCATACGGTTCTGTTTCTCCCTCAAGCGGCTCATCGGTTTCCGGCTCCGGCAGACTGACAACAGGGGTTTCCAGATAGCGGCCTTCATCCACCAGGCGTTGCACGACACCGGCAGCCCGCGCCCAGGACAACTTTGTTTCCTGTGTTTCGCCCTGCTCATCCTGCCATTCGATAGTGACACCTTCACTATTGAACATGGCGTATTTCACGCCCATTTCATCACCGGAGAACCCTTCATATCCATATAGCTTTTTTAGGAAAGTAGTAAATTCTGATCCGGTGGGGTGGGTCTGAGCAAACTCGTAGATTTGTTCTTTTTTTCCTGCGGTAAGTGGGCCTCTTTGCATGACACGCTCAACAAGCAGATCTTCCGTACTCTTTTCCAAGGACAGAAGGGAGAGCTGCTCCGGCTGTTCTTCTTCCACGACCGGAACAGCTTCGGCAGCCGGGCGCAAATCCACATCGACTTCTTCACCGTTGAACATCATAGAGGCCCGCACCGGCTCATAGCCTTGGCTGCGGATATTGTTCAGCCAGGTGGCAAAGAAACTGTTGAACCCGTTGATTGCTTTCTCGTATGCGGGGTCGTCGGGATCAGCCTCGTTATATACACCAATGCCGCTGTTCTCATAACTGAAAGCCCGAAGTGTCCCAGCCTCTTTGTCGATTTGGAAGTCCATATAAGGGTCATACATCCGGTCGCCGTTCTGCATATAGTAATGCTCCATGCAGTAATGGGAACCGTATTTATGGTGAATGACCAGAGGATAGTAGGCTTCTCCGGCCTCCAGCCGCAGATACTCATATTGACCGGACACAATCTCCGGGAACAACTCTTGAAAGCGGCGGAAATTCTTGTGCGCCGTCGTGTTTTCTTTGACGGGCGGCGGTGTAGGCTGCTCCGCTGTATCTGTGGGGAGAGCCGTTTCGGGGGCCTCCACAACAACAGGGGGATTTTCGTCAGGAACGGATGCAGGCTCGTCACCGGCTGCTGGCGTGTCGTTTTCCATTTGAACAATCGCCTGCGGCTTGACCGGTTCCACTACGGTTTCTCCGGCTTCATAGGCAACAGCATCCAGAACATAATCAAAATCCGCTTCTCCAATGGTCATTTGCCGGTGAGGACCGCCCATTTCATCAACTTCATCAGGGATGTTATAATCCCCGATGGGGTCAGGTTGCTCCTCTACAACAGGATTGGGATAGTCGCCATCCTCGATCATGGCATCCAGTAAAAACGCCAGCCCGTTCCAGGGAATGTAGGTATAGCCTTCATCAAAGAAAAATGAAATGCCATCTTCACCATGCAACCGGGTACGATAGAGAAAATCGCCCTGATATTCACGGTCGCCATAGGGAGTAAAGAGAGCCGCAATCTGCCGCCCTTTGTCTGACCAGTCAGGATTGAGCGGCGGTTCTGACAATACGCTGCGAACCGCGCTGTGCAGCTCTGGGGGGTATAGATTGGGGCTGGTCAGGATGTACTCATAATTGCGCCGGACTTCTGCATCGGTAAAATGGCGTGTCGGTTGTTCCGCAGGAACAGAAAAAGAGCCGTCCTTTTCAGACGGCTCTCCCACAGGTGCGGCGCTCGGCGCCACTTCTGTATTTGGCTGTTCTTCGGTCAGCGGGGAATCAGGACTACGCTCTGGAGTACGGTTTCCTCCGCCATCAGTTTCAGACTGTTCAGGTGTCGCGTCCGCTCCATGATGTCCTCGGTCTGCGGAAGCGGCTCCTGCTGGAGCATTTGCTGCGTCAGGGCTTCGATCTTCTCGGTCGCCTCGTCCTGTACCCGGTGCATGATCTCCATCAGACTGCCATCCATTTTCAAAGTCGTAAATCGCTCCGGGTGATTCTCTCTGAGGTATTCCAGGGCCATCCGGCCGTACCTGCCCAGAGGTTGATCTGCTTCGCTGCTGTTGGAGATTTGCAGATCGGGAAGCATCATCCCGTCCTGCTCCCTGTATTTCAGATTGATATTCGGTTTGCTCATGTTGTGCCATCCTTTCACGATTGATAATCTTGATGTTCCGTTCTACTTCTAACAGGATACCTTTGGAAAGGGCGGTTACTGCCGTACCCAGATGTGCAACCAGCGGGAGTGTATTAAAATGGCTGACCGTCGCCATGCCGTCACTCAACTGGATTTCTTCATCCGACAGGTGACACTTTTTGCCGATGAAATAAGAAATGCTGTCGGTCAAAAGCTGGATGTATTGGGCTTCAAAACCACCGGCCGGGATCTCGGTGAACAAATGGCCTTTGGTTTCCTGCTTGAGTTCCTGCAAAAAGTGGTTGTAATTCTCTGCGACAGATTCGCTTGCCATCGCATACAGCGCTTGGGGAAAATCCTGCTTGGGGAAACCGTGTGCATACGACAGGCGCTCGGTCAGGGCCTTTTTCATTTCATCGGAAAGCTGCCAGTCCGTAGGATGAATCTCTTTGCCAGTAGTTTGGCTTACATCAAAGAGATAGTCAAGAGTGAGTTTGGCATTCCGGTAGACGCAAACGGCTACGCCCTTTGCACGGGGAATCAAATTTCTGCCTATGGTGGCCCATTGCTTTCGTGTTGCCAGAATAGAAACATCCTCGTCCTGTGCGTACACAAGAAGTATGTTGTCAAAACTGTGCTTATGGAACTGCGATGCAAATGCCAGATAATCCCGCCAGTTGTGTTCATTTCGGACAATATAGGGAGCCATGACTTCATATATCGTCCGCAGGCGTTCATCATTTCTCAACGGTATCTGACCTCCTTCCTGTATTGGTGATTATGGCCGGTTATCCGGCCTCTTGCTCGGACTCCTGTCCTTTCTGAGCAAAGTAGAGGGCAAGCGCCTCGTCCACAATGCTGTCGAACTCTTTCTGGCTGATGCTGGCGGTAAAGTATTTCTTGTAAATCGCCGGTTTGACCTTGAACGCCGTAGCCGTGGATTTCTTGGGTTTCCGGTTAAACTCGCCGGACAAAATCTGTTCGGTACGCTCCGGGGTCAGCTTTCCGGTATATTCCCGCAGCAGGACAACCTTTCCCTCATTGACCTTGTACTCGCTTCCCGAAAGCACATCGTCAACCATCTGCTGTTCCTGTTCGGTCAGATAAGAGAGCTGCACAGCTACCACAATCGGGAACTCGGCATCATCAATTCTCCTTTTCAGCGGAGTAATCAACTCATTGATGCGGAGATAGTTTGCAACAGCACGGCCTTTCAGGTCATATTCTGCGCCCACAACATCACGGCTTTTC
>OJNO01000919.1_pt1 | contig 11349 bp, 10 predicted proteins | sample 1597761 | NCBI WGS metagenome assembly OJNO01 (sample SAMN00265071, study PRJEB22529) | human gut metagenome
TGAGGGTAAAAAGTTACCCTCACCCTGGCTCGTCTTGTTCCCAGCTAATTTATACTATATTTCCCTATATATCATACATTGATACTTAGGTATTCTTTTGTTAAGCTCTAATGTTTTACAAGGGCTCACCCATGTGAACAAATCTGTTTACAACCGTAAACGGATTTGTTCACAAATGATAGCTTATCTGTCCAAACAAGTAAGCCCCTGCTAACTATTAAGCAGAGTGATATAAACAACAGGACTAATACATATATAGAGTACGACTGTTTTTCAAAAGAAAGGCATATACCAGGAAGAGAACATGAGGATGTAGATTATGCACGAAGAAATAACAAGAGTAATAGTGGCATATACTCCTTTAATTCATTACGTAAAAGTTCCATCGTTTTTTGTTTATATCGATTGATAGACTTCACGCTAAGATTCATCTCTTCTGCAATCTCTGTATGAGTTTTGCCTTCAAAGAAACTTTTAATAAAGACCGTTCGATAGTTTTCGGGAAGTTTGTTTAATGTCTCATACAACATTCTGTATAGCTCATCAAGAGTATATATACTATCCGGTTCTGTTTCATAGACAGGAGCTTTCTTCTGTATATTTCCCGGAACGTTTACCCGAAAACTTCTCGTCACGTTCTTCTCTTTTTCCTCGCTGCTTCTCTTTCCCGCGCTTTCTTCCAGTTACTTTGGAATAACGTCCCTTGGAATCCAGGTCAGCCTTTCCCTCTGCTACCAGATCATCCAGAACACGGTACAGATCTTTCTTCTCGTCCTTTGAAAGGCGCAGAAGACCTGCAATTTCCCGGAAACGCATAGGCTGGTACACTGGATTACCAAGAAGCTCCATCATAAATTTTTTTCGTTTGTCAAATTCTCTGTCTTTACTCAATTTGTCTCCTTCTTAATACCTGCACACGCAAGCTGCTCTATTAAAATCGCACGCACAGACTGTAATTATCACAAAACTTTTCTACCATCTTTCCATAATTTCCTATTATCAGGAAAGAATCCTGCAAAGCAGGATTTTCCGCTTACATAAAAAACACTCTTGCGATCAGATCAACAAGAGTGTTTCCCAGTTTATTCTTAGAAATTCAGGTTCAATACAACTGCCAGTACAAAGAACAAAACTCCCATAACTGTAGTTGCCTTAACAAGACCGCCCTCCATGGAACGTCCTTTGTTCTTACCCCAGTATGTGTCTGCAGCTCCGGCGATCGCACCAAGACCCTGTGACTTACCTTCCTGCATAAGGACTACTACGGTAAGGGCAATACAATCTATAACAAAAAGAATTGTTAAAATCGTTCTTAAAATCTGCACGTGGTTACACCTCCTAATCAACTAGGAGATATTGTACCATAGCCAGCATTTGATTTCAACTCCTTTTTATCTTGAATTTGGACAAATTACGCTATCGTTTTTTTCAGGGTCAGGCAAACGGATTCTCATACATCGACAGTCTGCCAAGCTGCTCATGGATTCTCAGAAGCTGATTATACTTGGCATTTCTATCTGAACGACATGGTGCACCAGTCTTGATCTGCCCCGCACCAGTTGCCACTGCAAGATCTGCAATAAAGGAATCCTCCGTTTCACCGGAGCGGTGGGAAATAACAGAGCGATAACCCGCCCGTGCAGCCAGTTCTACTGCCTCCAGAGACTCTGTCAGGGTTCCGATCTGATTTACCTTGATCAGGATTGCATTTGCTGTTCCAAGCTTTATTCCACAGGACAGCCGTTTGATATTTGTCACAAAAAGGTCATCCCCAACCAGCTGTACACGGCTTCCAAGCCGCTCCGTCATAGCTTTCCAGCCCTCCCAGTCATCCTCCTGCAGTCCGTCCTCTATAGAAACAACAGGAAATTCATCCAACAGATTTTCGTAATAACGGATCATTTCATTAGAATCCCGGATTACTTCTTTTCCAGTCATCTTACTCTCCCCAGGAAAATAGTAACCATCTTTTTCTCCGTCATATAATTCACTGGCTGCCGCATCAATGGCAATGCCAATATCTTTTCCCGGCTCATATCCGGCGTTCTTCACAGCCTCAAGGATCAATTCCAGAATCTCCCTGGAATCCTTCAGATCCGGTGCAAAACCACCCTCATCGCCCACTGCTGTAGACAGATTTTTCTTTTTTAAAAGAATCCTCAGTGACTGATAAATCTCCACACACATGCGGATTCCCTCTGAAAAACAGGAAGCCCCAACTGGCATGATCATAAACTCCTGAAGATCCACTGTATTGTCCGCATGCCGCCCGCCATTCAAAATATTCATCATTGGTACTGGCATCCTGTTCGCATGACAGCCTCCGATATACTGATAAAGCGGAATCCGAAGTGCCATAGCGGCTGCCCTCGCCACCGCCATAGAAACACCAAGAGTGGCATTCGCCCCAAGATTGCTTTTATTGTCCGTACCATCTGTCTGGATCAGAAGAGAATCAATATAGGTCTGATCCAGTGCATTTTCTCCCAGAATTGCCTCCGAGATTTTCGTGTTTACATTATCCACTGCTTTTTGTACACTAAGACCTTTATAATTTCCTTTATCGCCGTCTCTTAGCTCCAGTGCTTCGAATTTTCCTGTGGACGCGCCGGATGGAACTGCTGCACGGCCTGTATATCCATTGATTCCAATAACGCCTTCTCCAACTGTCACTTCTACCTCCACAGTAGGATTACCTCTGGAATCCAGAATTTGTCTTGCGTGAATCTTCCGAATAGGCAAATACCGTAACATTTCCTTACCTCCTAAAGATTGATAACGGTAGTTTTTCCAACTATTCAGAGTTCTATGCAGGATTTCAGATTCTGTTTCTGCCTGAAGTGCTCAATGAACCTCAGAAATGGAATTAAATCCCTTATTTCTCAGACATGCCTCCACCTCACTGATATCCGGTACGTGTAGAACCATGATCGGAAGTCCGGTAGCACGGTTGAAAGACAGATACAGATAATCAATATTGATGTTGCTCTCCTGGAGACTGAGAAGCAGTTTGTTCAGATTACCAACCTCATCCTTTACCTCGATTCCAAGAACATCACTAAGCTTACAGATAAAACCAGCCTTTGTCAGCGCTTCTAACGCCTGCTCAGGTTTGGAAACAACCATACGTATAATTCCATATTCAGCACTGTCATTGGTAACAGAACCAAGGATATTAATATCCTCCTCCAGGAGGATTCCAGTCACCCGCTGCATTTTTCCTTTGATATTTTCCGCAAAAATCGATAATTGTTTCAGCATTTTCTTATTCCTTTCCATATTTCAATAACAATATTAACATTTTAATCATAAAAGAAACTAAGATGCCACTCGGGCAGATAATTTTCTTTCACAAAACAGACATTTCGCCTGTCGGCAACATTACTATCTATTCACTATATATAAATCAGCTCTTTATTTCTCAACAGGAACCTCAATCAGTTCCTTAGGAGAATGTGCCAGATTGCGGCAGCCGTCTTCCGTTACCACTACCATATCCTCAATACGAACCCCTCCGAAACCAGGTACATAAATACCAGGTTCAACTGTCTCGATCATATTGGCTTTCAGAATGGTATCGTCAGAGGGAGAGAGGCGCGGACTTTCATGGATGAAAAGACCTACACTGTGACCAAGTCCGTGACCAAAACAGTCACCATAACCAGCCTCTGTAATAATATCTCTCGCAACCTTATCCACACTCGCTCCGCTTACACCAGCCTTTACTGCTGCAAGACCGGCCAGCTGTGCTTTTAATACAACATTGTAAATTTCTTTCTGTTTATCGCTTGCTTTTCCGAGGACAAAGGTACGTGTCATATCGGAGCAGTATCCCTTGTATTTACAGCCAAAATCACAGGTAACAAAATCCCCTTCCTCCAGCTTCTTATATCCTGGAATTGCGTGAGGCATGGAAGAATTCAGACCGGAAGCGATGATCGTGTTAAAGCTTAAATCCTCTGCTCCCTCTTTTTTCATCAGGTATTCCAGTTCTGCCGCAGCTTCCAGCTCTGTCATTCCTGGTTTCACGATTTTCAAAAATTCTGCAAATGCTTTGTCCCCGATTTCTTCGGCTCTTGCCAGATACTCCAGTTCTTCCTCAGTCTTAACCTGGCGAAGATCATCGATTCTGCTGCCAAGAGGTATCCATGTCTGAACCGGCAGTTCCTTTCTGAGCTTATCAAAATCACAGCAAAGCATGGACTGATCCTCATATCCCATATGGAAATCGCCACTTACATTCTCCTTCTCCATGCACTCCTTCAGAATCGTCTGACGGTTATGCCCACGGCACTCTTCGATTACTGTGAAATCGCTCTCCTTACCGGCCTGCTCCGTATAACGGGAATCTGTGATCAGCACCTTCTGGGCTGCTGAAATATATAAAGCGCCCTCGCCGCCACGAAAACCGCTTACATGTCGCATGTTATACGGATCTGTGATCACAAGGGCATTCAGTTTCAATTCATCAAGAATTGCATTTAACATCTTCGCTTCCTCCTCATCTTCTGTCATACAGCTTCCCAGCACTTTATCACGTTGAAAAGCCATATTCTTTATAGTTTCATCATACCACATTATACGCGGAAATATTGTCTGAATTTTCAATTATTTTCGCATATATAAACTTTTTATTTTATATAAAATAATATTTTTTCAAATTATTCATTGACAAACTGGAAGTAATCTGTTATAGTAAGTTCATAAAACAAAAGGAACTTAAAAATAAAAACAAAAAGGAGTGAGACCACCGAAAACATAAGTTCATTACTTATAATCTAAGAAAGAGAGGTACGGACCACCAGAAGCATAACGAAACATCTTAATTTTTAACACTTTAAGAAAAGCGAGGTACAGTCCACCAAGAACGTAAGCCTTAATTCCAATTGTTTTAAACGCATAATATATTCGGAAAGAGAGGTACATTCCATTGGATATGGATCAGATTTAAGCCACCAGTAAACGTCGATGCTGGTGGCTTAATTAATGCCTGAATTTTCCTTTCATTTTCAGGCAGCTGCCTTGCCCTTATTCGCATGATTTTTCAAACACGCTCTGGCATAAAGCTTTTATTTTCTCATATATCTGTAAAAAAATACCCGTGAGGTTTTCTCTTCATGAAATTTCCCATTTTTTCTTTTCCAGCACTGAAGGAAAAATTCTCTTCGCATATTTCCTCTTTTTGCTCGAAAAATCGCCCTGCGATCAAAGACTTTCTCCACTACGCCGGCGTTCCTCTTCTCTTCGCCCTATCCTTTCTGGCTGGTTCTGCCGCCCGGGTGATCGTCCAACATTTTTCGCCCCCGGAAGCAGTCGCTACTTCATCAGACTGCGCAAGCTGGGGACTCAGTTTCCAGGAAGAAGGAAAACGTCCTGTAGGAAATGCTTCCATCCAAGATCTTGCTTCCTATAACGCCTACTTTGCAAAGGATACCCAGGAGAAAATACTCTATCTTACTTTTGACTGTGGCTATGAAAATGGCAATACACCGCTGCTTCTTAATGCATTGAAAAAACACAATGTAAAAGCAACTTTTTTCGTTGTTGGAAATTTCATAAGAGATAATGGAGATCTGATAAAAGAAATGGTTCAGGAAGGACATATTGTAGGAAATCATACCCTCTCTCACCCGGATATGTCCGGGATTTCTTCTCTGAATGATTTCAGGAAACAGCTGGAGGGCGTGGAAAATCTATATAAAGAAACGACCGGAGAATCCATGACGAAATTCTACCGGCCGCCTCAGGGAATTTACAGTACAGCAAATCTGTCCATGGCAAAGGAACTGGGGTATAAAACCTTCTTCTGGAGTCTTGCCTACGTGGACTGGTATCAGGATAAACAGCCAACCAGAGAGGAAGCCTTCGATAAGCTTCTCACACGAATCCACCCAGGGGCAATTGTCCTGCTGCACAATACTTCTTCCACAAATGGACAGATTCTGGATGAACTGCTGACCAAATGGAAAGAAATGGGATATACATTTGGAACGCTCAATGATTTCTGAATTTTTGCTATCCTGGAGCGTGTCTGAAAAAAGGCTTTCGTTATCTGTTATTTCCAAAATAAATAACCGCCTGTACTCCAGGACCAGTATGAATTCCAATAATCGGGCTCATTGGCATAATAATAACCTGAGCCTGTGGTACAGCTTCCAGGATAGCAGCCTTCTCTTTCTCAGCCTGCTCAGCAGCATCACCGTGACAGATAAATACATAAGGATGCTCCTCATTTAATCCGGAGCTGATATACTTGGAAACGATCGTATTCATAGCAGCCTTGGAGCCACGTACCTTCTCCGGGATTGCCAGAGTTCCATCCTCCACAATACGAAGAATCGGTTTAATCTTCAGCTTACCGCCGATCCAGGCGATTGTGGGGGAAATACGTCCGCCGCGTTTCAGAAAATCAAGATCATCTACTGTAAACCAATGGCAGATGTAGAGGCGATTCTCCTCTAGCCATGAAGTATTCTCCTCCAGGGACATTCCCTTATTCTGATTTTCTGCTGCCAGGATCACCAGGATTCCCTGTCCTCCTGTCGCGGCAAGAGAATCCACGCAGGAAATCTTACGCTCCGGGTACGCTTCCATTAGATCAGCAGCTGCAATGCGAGAGCTCTGCCATGTAGAAGTCAGTCCTCCAGAAAGGGAAATATAAAGAATATCCTTGCCCTCTTTCAGAAACGGTTCAAAACAATCGGTATATGTAGCCGGGGAAATCTGGGAAGTACTTCCGGTTCCACCTGCACGAAGCTTGTCATAAAAATCCCTGCTGTCCCAGTTTCCCGGATTCCTGTGCGGACACCCCTCTCCGTTTAACTGGTATACCATAGGAATCAGATGAATCTGACCCTTATCTAAAATGTCTGCCGGAATATCTGCAGATGTATCTGTTATGATCACATAATCACTCATACTTGGTTCTCCTCATTTAATTGGCAATTCCTTATACCGTAATCGGTTAAGTGCTCCCATTATAGCATACTTCTTTTATGACGTGTGTGTTTTTTTACATTTTTGGTACTTTTGTAACGTTTTCCACAGAGCATGTTGGAAAAGCATTCCCGCGATCTGCACGCCCCACTTTGCGATATATTTCGTCCGAATTCGGTTGCCGTAGCCCGCTACGGCGCCCTCATCCGGGCAAAATTTCCCACAAATTGTGACGCACATCTTGCAGAAAGCCTTTTTCAGATACGCTCTAACGGGCTACAATTATTTTTTGCAGCGTCTTTTTTACTGCCGTATACTTTTTTTCCGGAACTGGAAGTTCCCGTCCTCCTGTTACAGTCATTTTAAATCTGCGGATAGAATGGACATGTGCCGGGTTTACCATGTAACTCTCGTGGCACTTCAGAAACAGGTTCCCATAACGTTTTTCCAGAGTTTTCAGGCTTTCTGTAGACTCAAACTCCTGATCCAGAGTATGGATCACCGTATGATTGCCGAGACTTTCCACATAGATCACACGCGACCAATTCAGATAAAGAATGGACTTATCAATTCCTTTCACGTAAATCCGCTCTGATCTGGTCTCTCCTGTAAGGACAAACTTACGATAATTCTCATCATAATGTACCGGATAAATACCATCCCTCTCATCATACTGAATTGCATTTGAAATAAAAATCACACGTATCTTCGGCACACCTTTTTGCTCCACCCAGGTAAACTGCATACGCTGATTTACCCGACTTGCACTGTTGTCCGGCCAGATCGTATCTACCAGCATAAAAGTCATGATCTCTGCCACCGTACTGCTTGTAGTGGCAAGCGGCAGCACCGTCAGATTATTCAGAGAAAACTTCAGTTCGTGTTTCTCAGCGTGAAAAGCATCTACCAGATTTTTTCTTCCGCGGATCACCTGCTTGTCTGCAGGTCCTATCCAAAGAACATCCTCATGACAAGAGTTCAAAAAAGGCTCTATCTCATTGTTATAATATAAATTCAAAAGCTCTGCTGTCCGGTCTCCAATTTTCTGTATGTTCATCTTCTGTCGCTCCTAGTTAGCAACCACCAGTTCAACTGGTGGTTTATCCTTGGCCCTCCAAAGGGCCATTGTTACTGCTCGCCCCAAAGGGCGGTATCGCAAGCACTTTTACTGGCCCGCTATAAAGCGGTACTACTGGAATCTTCTCTTCTCGATTCCTCTGCTTGCTCATTTATATATTTCTGAACTGCTGCATCTGTTATATTGCCGATTGTTTCAACATAATATCCTCTAGCCCAAAAGGCTTTATCCCATTTACTTTGCAGTTCTGGATGTCTGTCGTAAAGCATCAATGTGCTTTTCCCTTTCAGATATCCCATAAAGTCTGATACACTAAATTTCGGTGGAATTGCTACGCTTAAATGCACATGATCGATACATACGGCTCCCGCAATTATTTCTACACTTTTATATTTGCATAGAGTTGATATTATTTCTCTCACATCTTCTCGTACCTTTCCATACAATACTTTCTTCCTATATTTAGGAATGAATACGATATGATACTGGCATTTCCAGCGAGTATGTGATAGACTTTTATTGTCCATTTGGACCGCCTCCTTTGATTTTGAGTTTGGCTTGCGACACCATTCTCATCATATCACAGGAGGCTTTATTTTGTTGTCCTCACCGTCTCCACTTATTCCATTCTCCCCAGCATAGCTGGGGGATTAGACTTTTCATTTACAATTCCCATCCCACTGACTATAATAAAGAATGTCCGTTTGCCTGCAAAGGCGCGGAACCATATCCATCTGCATCAGGGCGATATGACAGAAAAATGAACTTAAAAGAATGGAAGAAAGAACAATGGATGTAATTGAAAAATTTGGAAATAGGGTGAGCAGCCAGGCGCTTAAGGATCCGGAAAAAGCGCGTCGGCTGCTTCTTGCGGGATACCGCCTGCAGGAAAAGAAGCTTCAGTTTTTGCCGGATCGGGGGCTGCCGTCGTCGGGACAGTATGTGGCGCGGGTGGTTATGAAAAATATCATTCAGTCGCTGTCAGAACCGGAGAATGCGGCGATGGTCAGCATATTTGTGCCGGGAGAGCTGGTGATGGCGGCAGGGCTGACGCCGTACTCAGTGGAGGCGATGTCCTGTTTTATGGCGGGAACGAAGTGTGAGCAGACGTTTCTTCGGAAAACGGAGGAAGAAGGATTTCCGGAGACGATGTGTTCGTACCACAGGGTGTTTCTGGGGGCGGCGCTGACGGGGATTCTGCCAAAACCGAACTGCATGATTTATACGAACCTTGCGTGTGATGGAAATATGATGACGTTTCCGTATTTAAAGGATAAATTTGAATGTCCAGGCTTTTATATTGATGTTCCGTATGAGAAAAACCGGGAATCGGTTCTGTATGTGGCGGATCAGCTGCGGAAATTGAAACGGTTTCTGGAGGAGACGACGGACAGACGGATTTCGGAGGAAACAGTGCGGAGTGCGGTAGATAACAGCCGGAAAGCGGCAGCGAATTATAAAAAACAGCTTGCCCTGCGGTGTGCGCATGACCCGGTGACCTCTCTGACGAATGAATTGTATGCGCTTTTTATGTGCCATCTGATGGCTGGCTCAGAGACGGCGGTTACCTATACGGAAAAACTTCTGCGCGATGTGCGGATGTCACCGAGGGGAGATGGTCTTTCGGTAATCTGGATGCACATCATGCCATTTTTACAGGAGCCGGTTAAGGATATTTTTAATTATAGTAAGAAAATGCACATCCGCGCTTGTGATTTCATCGCAGATGGTTTTCAGGAGATGCATGCGGAAGACCCGTATGAGTCGATGGCAGAGAAAATGGTCTACTGCATTTACAATGGCAGTGTGAAACAGAGAATTGAGGAAGCGGAACGACTTGCCAGAATCACGGAATCGGATGGTGCTGTTTTATTTGCCCACTGGGGCTGTAAGGGAACGATCGGTGCATCCAGCCTGATTAAGCAGTCCTTAGAAAAGACAGGACTTCCGACGATGATTCTCGACGGTGACGGCTGCAACCCCGCCAATACCAGCGACGGTCAGGTATCGACGCGGCTTCAGGCGTTTGTGGAAATGCTGGAAAAGGGCAAGGAGGAGAAACACGCATGATTTATTACGTCTGTAAGTACACCCCGATCGAGCTGTTCCGGGGGTTTGGAGAAGAATGTTCTGTTTTGGAGGAAATGCCGGAAAATTTCGAACAGTCGGATCAAATTGCACATGCAAATCTGTGCGGCTTTGGAAAATCGGTCATTCAGGCAGTGCTGGAAGGAAAGGTTGAACAGCTGGTGCTGGTAAACTGCTGCGATTCGATGCGGCGCGTTTACGATATCGTGGAGAGCACGGGAAAATGTAAGTTTTTATATATGCTGGATCTGCCGCATGATGATAATGAATGTGAAAAAGTGAAATTTGCGGGCACGATCCGGAGGCTTAAAAAGGCATATGAGGCATATTCCGGGAAAGTGTTTGATAAACGCGCTTTTATCAAGTCCTTTATTACGCCGGAAATGAACACGGAGCCGTACATTGGTGTGCTGGGCGTGCGGGTCAGCGGCATTCTGGAGGATATGATCCGGGACAATATCCAGATGGATGTGGAAAATCTGACCTGTACGGGTGGTCGGAAACTGTCGGTCGTACAGGATGAAATGTGGAATATGGAGGAAGAGGAGCTGTTTCTTTCTTACGCGGACGTCCTGCTGGGACAGATGCCGTGTTTCCGCATGAACCGTTCGATCCGCAGAAACCGTCTGTATCTGGATCCGAATTTAAAGGGAATTATTTATCACACGATCAAGTTCTGTGATTATTATGGATTTGAGTATGCGAGTATCAAGCGGGATATCAAGGTTCCGCTCCTTAAGATTGAGACTGATTTTACGAGCCAGAGCGCGGGGCAGCTTTTGACGCGCATTCAGGCATTTGAGGAGACGATCGAGGGATCAGAGGATATGGATCCGGGAAAAGGTATCAGTGAGGAGGCAAGAAAGAAGATGGAGTCGGGCATTTTTTATGTAGCGGGAATCGACAGCGGTTCGACAAGTACTGATGTGGTCATACTGGATCAGGATGGAAAAATTAAATCGACGATGATTATTCCGACCGGCGGCGGTGCGATGATGAGCGCCGAGAAGAGTCTGGATCTGGCGATTGAGAAAGCGGGAATTAAGAAAGAGGAGATCGTGCGGATCGATACGACCGGATATGGACGATCCTACATTGACAGCGGGGATGACAGCATCACGGAGATTACCTGCCATGCCAAGGGCGCAAATTATCTGAATCCGAATGTCCGCACTGTCATCGACATCGGCGGACAGGACATCAAGGCGATCAGCATCGATGAGAACGGCGCGGTCAAGAACTTCCTG
>OJNO01000923.1_pt1 | contig 11314 bp, 15 predicted proteins | sample 1597761 | NCBI WGS metagenome assembly OJNO01 (sample SAMN00265071, study PRJEB22529) | human gut metagenome
GGGCTTTGCTGGATCTGGACGCCCTGAAAGGCTCTGCCGACCGCAGCACCGACATTGCCAAGGCGCTGGACGATGCTGCCAAGGCGAATCCGTGGGCCTTTGGTGAGGACGGTGCAGCCGGTGTGGCTGTGGTCTCCACCGGAGCCGAGCACGGTGCCCCGCCCGCCAACGACAGCGATGGTGTGGAAGCCGCTTTCAAATCCCTGAACCCTGAACTGAACCTGTAACAACGAAAGGAGATTTCTATGGCACATGCAAGTCAGGAGCGTTACTCCGCTCTGGTGGATGCAAAGCTGCGTGCGACTCTGGTCACCCGCGACAATACCATCTTCAACAACCGCTACGAGGGCAGCCCCAAGGCCGGTAAGGTCAAGATCCCTGTCCGCGACACTGAGGTTGCCGTCAAGGCCTACGACAAGGCAAACGGCGTGGATGCCGATGCCGGCACCACCACCTATCTGGATCTGGACATCGACAACGACGAGGCCGTGAACGAGATCATCGACGGCTTCGACGCTGCATCCGTGCCCGACGGCATCACCGCCGAGCGTCTGGACAGCGCAGGCTACTCCATGGCTCTGTCCATCGACAAGAAGTCCATCGAGGCGCTGCAGGGCGCAGCGGGTGCCAACATCAGCGCCACCAAGACCGCCTGCACCGCTTCCACCGCCTACAAGGAAGCTCTGGCCGCAAAGCGCACCCTGAGCCGCAACGGCGTGCCGCAGGCCGGCCGCTGGATGATCGTCAGCCCCGAGTATCTGGAGCTCCTCATGCAGGACGACCGCTTCATCAAGCAGGGCGATCTGTCCCAGCAGCTGGTGCAGACCGGCGCAGTGGGTCAGATCGCGGGCTTTGCGGTGTACGAGTCCAACAACATGGATTTCGAGAACACCACCCGCGTGGCCAGCAAGAAAACCACCACCGAGTTCATCTGCGGCCACCCCAACTGGTGCCACCGCGTCATGGAGTGGCAGACCACGGTGCACCTGCAGGATCTGGGCGGCTCCGGCAAGTACATCGGCGCATCCGCTGTGCAGGGGCGCAAGGTGTACGGCATCAAGGTGTCCAAGCCCAAGACCCTGTACATCAAGCGCATCGAGGCGTAAGGCCATGCTCTACTGCACCTATGACCAGTATGCGGCTGCAGGCGGTACAGTGCCGGAAGCGGCCTTCGGTGTGCTGTGCAGCCGGGCTTCCCGCATGATCGATGCCGCCACCTTTGGCCGGGCGGAGAGCCACGCCGCCGGGTGCGAGGCCTGCCGGGAAGCGCTGGCGGATGCCTGCGGGCAGATCGTCGGCCTGCTGGCCGCTGCATCTGCGGCGGGCGCTGTGCCTGGTGCTGCCAGCGTCTCAAACGACGGCTACAGCGTCACCTTTGGCAGCAATGCCAGTGTGACCGCCGCCGCCCGGCAGGAAGCCTATGAGATCATCCGCACCGCGCTGGGCAGTGACCCGCACGGCCTGCTGTACAGGGGGATTTTGTGATGCAGACAGCCGTTACTGTGGTGAACCTCATCCACGACACTGCCACCGAGACGGACATGCCGGTGTGCTGGGTGTTCGCCGGGTGCAGCTGGCGAGAATGCCGCTCCACCTCCGGCTCCGGTACTGCCAAGGACCCGGAGCGCACCACCCACATCCGCATCCCGGCCAGCGTGTGCACCATGGGCTACCTGCCCTATGCCCAGTGGGCGGCGCTGTCTGCAGCGGAAAAGACCAAGCACTGGACCCTGAAACGCGGCTGGAAGCTGGTGCAGGGCGCGGTGCCTGCCTTGACCGAAGCCGAGTATGCCAAACTCGAAAAAACGCACCTATGCTGCACGGCAGCGGCTGTCTCCGATAACCGGGAGCCGCTGCTGCCCCACTGGCACGTGGAAGGGAGCTGATCGTATGAGCGCACCGGTTTTTGATTTCAAGATCACATTCCGTCCCGGCTTTCAGGCCGACATGGACGCACGGTTCGCAAGGCTGCAGTTTGCCTTTTCACAGAAAGTGGTCGATGTTGTGGACAAATATGTGCCGCTGGAAACCGGCGCGCTGAAGAACAGCGTGAATCAGGCATCCAACTTTAAGGAAGGTCTGCTGGTGTACAATACGCCCTATGCCCGCAGGCAGTATTATCTGCATGAACGGGGCACCGACCTGCACGGCGCGAAGGGCGAAACGGAACGTCACCGCGGTTCCTACTGGGGACAAAACGCCATTGCCGACCACAAGGACGAGCTTGAAAAGTTCGCCCATGATGCCGCAAAGCAGTTTCTGGGAGGGAACAAATGAGCGAAACCGTAAAGCCCACCATTGCCGCCCTGCGGGCATGGCTCAAGACCTGCCCGCTGATCGCCGACGAGCAGGAAGCCACCGGCGCGGCTTTCCGCATTGCCGGACTGGAAGAAGAATCCACCGCCTTTTCCATCGAGGACAGCCCCGGTGATCCCATCATCACCGAGTACATCTCCGGCTGGGAAATGGCGAAGAATTACCTCTTTCTGTCTCGCGGTGAGTACAGCGAGATGGATTCCGTTAACATTCAGAACAGCGGCTTTTTCGAGCAGCTCACCGAGTGGGTCATGCGGCAGGATGCCCGGCACAACCTGCCCGACCTCTCGGCCTGCGGCGGGAATAAAACCCCCACCGGCATTGCCGTGACGAACAGCGGCTACATCGTCACAAACAGCGCGGGCAGCTGTAAGATGCAGCTGCAGATGCGCCTGACCTACTACATGCCAAAATGAAAGGAGTTTTGATATGACTGTATCCGAAGCCATTACCAAGTCCGGCATCACGCCCAGCGCGTCGTATACCGGCATTGAGACGGCGAACGATTTTGTGCTGGCGTTCCAGATCGAGAGCACCCAGACCAAGGAAAGCCAGTGGATCGTCTGCGCCGACCATGTGAAGGAGCATTCCGGCTCTCTGAACGCCACCACCGAGGATGCCCAGTACATCCGCACCGGCAACGTCACCGAAAAGACCGGCACCCAGCGCACCCTTGCCGTCAACGGTGACCGCTGCGTGGGCGATGCTTTTCAGGATTTTGTGCTGAGCCACAAGATTGTGTACGGTACCGGCAGCGATATCATTGTGCCATACATCTACTTCAGCCTGCGCACCGGCAAGGGCGAGAAAGGCAGCGCTGCCATCATCGTCACCAGCGACGTGGGCGGTGCAGCCGGTTCCAAGGCCACCTTTGCCTGCGACGTGAAGGCCATCGGCACGCCGGACGAGTTTGACTACACCCCCGCCACCCAGTCCGCTGAGCCTGCCAAGGCCGTCAAGGGCTGATTTTTTTTTCAAACACAGTCCCCGCTCCACACCGGAACGGGGATTTTTTATGCCGTGAACAAAGCTTATTCCTCCGGGGCAGAACCGGGGCACGGCTCAACTGAAAGGAGCCAGAACATGGTTATTTGTGGACAGGAATTTGAATTTTCCCTGATGAACGCCAACGACCTTGACCGCTTTGAGGACGCCAACGAGCGGATGCAGCGCAGGAGCGCCGAGGAAGCAGAGCAGTTCCAGCGCGGCGGCGTCCGTCTGGGCGACCATGCACGTGCACAGGCACGCATTGCCATGGACTGCATCGACGAGATCCTCGGTGCAGGCTCGTCCGACCGTCTGGGGCTTAACGAAAACTACATGGCACCCATCTATGACGTGATCGAGGAACTGGGCAATGCCTTTTCCGCTGAGAAGCAGCGCTATGCCGCAAAGCCTTCCCAGCCCATGAACCGGGAGCAGCGGCGCGCAGCGGCAAAGCAGCAGCGCAAGCAGAAACCCGTGTCCCGCAGCGAGGGTTTCCACCCGCAGGTGGCAAGCCGCCCGGCGCAGCAGCCTATCACCCAGACCAACACTTTCTGGCCGGACACGGAAATCGGGACCCGCCGCAAGACCGACCAGCTGATCGATGCCCGGCAGGCTGTGAATGCCCTGCGGGACGACCCCGATGCCATGCAGCAGCTGGCAGAGTACGCTCTGCAGCTGGCATCCGAGCGCCATGTCTGACCTGCTGCTGGACGCGCTGCCCACTCGGTGGCACGGACACGAGATCATCCCGGATTTTCGGCCCATGGTCTGGCTGGTCAACACCTATGTGCGCGGCCAGACAGGAGATGATCCCATCGGTTTTGCGGTCAGCGCCCTCTGGCGTTTTTACAAAGACCCACACTGTTTTCTGAACGACCCTCAGAAGATCATCGACGCCTACGGGTACATGATCGAGTTTTATAAGGCGGGCGAAAAAGCAGCCGAAAGCGCCGCGGCTGAAAGCAGTACCGCGCCCTCTTCCGGTCTTGCCTTCGACTACCAGTGTGATGCCGGTTACATCGTGGCGGCGTTCCAGCAGGCCTACGGCATCGACCTGACCCGCGAAAAGGTGCACTGGTTCCGGTTTCGTGCGCTGTTCGCGGCCCTGCCGGAAGATACCCTCATGGCAAAGATCATGAGCTGGCGCACCATGGACCTGTCCGAGTACGATGGCAGTATGCGTGCCCACTATGCCGACCTGCAGGAGCGCTTTGCCCTGCCTGCTGAGCTGAGAGGGGGTGCAGCCCGTGTCGTGTCCGTCGAAGAGCATGACGCTGCGTTCCTTGCGCGGTTCCGGCACTAGCCGCGCCCCGGTGCCCTGCCCATACTGCGGCCGGGCGCTGCCGGTGTGGGCAGAGCCGCACGCCACAGCTGCCGGTGTGTGGGTCAAATGCAAAAATCCCGCCTGTAAGCGGGAGGTAGAGATCAAGTTATAACAGCCTGTGCCCTTGTGCCCGCGCTCTTTTGGAATGGAGAGAGGTGGACACAGTGGCAGATTTCAGCATCACCGGCGAAGTAAGGCTGAACAGCGACCCGGCGGAAAAAAGCACCAGCAAGTGGACGGTAGCCGCCGGGCAGATGATCGCGGACTTTGCAAAACAGGCTTCGTCCAAGCTGGCCGAGGTGGTCAAAAGCGGTGTGGATTACAACGCCACCATGGAAAGCTACCTGACCAACTTTAAGGTCATGCTGGGCAGCGAGGAAGCCGCCGCCACAAAGCTTTCCGAAATTCGCAAAATGGCGGCATCCACGCCCTTCTCGCTGGATGACCTGACCAGCGGCACCCAGACCCTGCTGCAGTTCGGCATTGCGGCAGACGACACCACCGGCGTGCTTCAGCGGCTGGGTGATATCTCGCTGGGCAACGCCGAAAAGCTGCAGACCCTGACCCGCGCCTACGGCAAGATGTCCTCGGCGCAGAAGGTCACGCTGGAAAACGTCAACATGATGATCGATGCGGGTTTCAACCCGCTGAACCAGATCTGTGATGCCACCGGCGAGAGCATGTCCGACCTGTACAAGCGCATTTCGGACGGCAAGGTCAGCTTCAGCGAGCTGGAAGCAGCTGTGGAAGCCGCCACCAGTCAGGGCGGGCAGTTCTACAACGGTATGCTGGAAGCCAGCCAGACCTTCAGCGGGCGCATGTCCACCCTGAAGGATAATGTCAGCGCCCTGACCGGTGAGCTGACCAGCGGCCTGTTTGCGGCTCTGGGTGATTTGGTGGTCAAGCTGAACGAGGTGGTGGTCTCCTTCCTCGACAGCGACGAGAAGATGGCCCAGCTCAAGGAGACCATCGGCATTGCAACGGCTGTTGTGGCCGCTGGCGGAACAGCGTTTTTGACCTACAAGGGCTATGTAGCCGCCGCTACTGCAATTGAAGTGGTTCACACTGCCGCGACCACGGCCATGACCGCTGCTCACAAAGCCGCCGAAGCCGGGGCGACCGGCCTTGCAGTCGCGCAGGCAGGTTTGAACGCGGTTCTCAAGGCGAACCCCATCGGTCTGGTGGTGTCCTTGCTGGCGGCTCTGGCGGCGGGTCTCGTGACGGCCTATAAGACCAGCGAGACCTTCCGCAATGCCGTCAACTCCGCATTTGCGTCTGTGAAAAAGATCGCACAGAACGCCATCGGCACGGTGGTGGACTGGATCAATGAGCTGGTCGCCAAAATCAGGGGCGCGGCGGCTGCACTGGCAAACCTGAAAAACGGTGTCGGTGCGGCACAGGACGCCTACAATGCCGCCTACAACGGCTACATGGACAACTATAACAAGCGCAAGAACGCGAAACAGTGGGACAGCTCCCACAAAGACCTCGAATGGGACGATGACAACGGATGGGTCCCGAAGGGCACAAGCAGCTCCGGCAACGGCAGCAGCCGTGCCGGGAGCCAGACAGCCGCGAACCCCTACCCGGCCATCACCAGCGGAGCCAAGAAGGCCAGCAAGGCCACGAAGCAGGCCGCCGCAGAAGTCGTCAAGTCTATCTCGGACACCACGACCGAAATCGACGGCAAGATCACCCGCACCACCGAAAACATCACCGAAACGCTCTCCAACGGCAAGACACAGCAAAAGCAGGTCATCACCGAGACTTCCCGGCAGATGGTGGATGGTGTGCTGAAGGACATCAAGACCGTCACCAGCATTGCCGCCGACGGCACCAAGACCGTCAAGCAGACCATGGAGACGGTGCGGGAGACCGCCAAGACGGTCACTTCCACCTTCGAGACGCTGGCAGACGGGGTCAAGACCACCACCCAGACCGTCACCGAGACCCTGACCGACGGCACCGAGACCCAGAAGCAGGTCATCACCGAGGTCTACGACGACATCGTGGACGGTGCCCTCGTGACCATCGAGCGGGTCAAGACCATCGCCGCAGACGGCACCGTGCAGGTGGCCGAGCAGATCAAAAAGTCCAGCGCTGACACCTTTGACGGCCTGTGGAAGGAGCTGCAGACCGAAGCAGATACCGGCGTGCTGGGCACCTTCGATGACCTGTACACCGCCGTCAAGAATCAGGACTGGCTGGGCATCGGCAAGTGGGTGGCAAGCACCATCTACGGCGGTCTGACTGCCGACCAGAAGAAGCAGGTCAATGATTTTGCCCTTGGCATCGTGACTAAGCTCAACGAAGCGCTGGGCGGTGCCCGCGACCAGCTGGTACAGGGTGCAATTGATCTGGGCGGGCAGATCGTGCACGGCCTGACCAGCGGCTTCTCTGAGGTCTGGCAGCAGGCGCAGGGCCTCGGCTCCACCCTAATGGAGATCTTCGGCGGGCTGAAAGCCCCGCTGCAGAATGCGGCCCTTGCCATCAGTCAGGGCCTGCAGGGCGGTCTGCTTTCCAGCTTCCCCAGCATCTACGCAGGCGTAGCCACCATGGTGGGCACCATCGGCGCAGCGTTTGAGGGAATGCTGACCGCCATTTCTGCCGCGCTGAGCGCTACCGTTTTCGGCATCCCGATGGGCCTGATCGTGGCAGCGGCAGCGGTCGCGCTGGGCGTTGCCATTGCTGCCATCGTGGGCAGCATGGGCGGCTCCAAAAAGAACGTAAGCCACGGCGGCGGTTCCGCTGGCGGCGGTTCGTCCGGCTCCGGCGGCATGGGCAGCGTGGATATCACCACCGGCACCGGCAGTCTGGAAGATGCCATCAACGCCAACACCAAGGCGCTGGAAAAGACAAACTCTGCCCTTGCCGATATGATCCGGCAGGCGGGGGCGCTGGTGCTTTCCGACAACATGCGTCTGGGCAGCACCGTGGCCGCTTCCGGCACCGCACAGGTGGTGTCCGCTGCCAACAGCTACCACCGCGAGGGCGACACCAACATCACCCAGAACTTCTACAACGGCCACGACACCGCCGCCGCACAGCAGCGGGAAGCCCGCTGGGAAGCCGACAAGGCCAAGGCTCGCAAACGATGAAAGGAGGACACTGTGCTTTTTAAGGATCATCTCAAGATCGTGACAGATGCCGGTGCCGTCCTGCATCTGGGCTGGGACTACGATGCCCCCTACCTTCTCGACCCGCTGAACGGGGTGGATGTGGACCTGCAGACCGCGCAGGGTGTCAATCAGGTGGGCGACACAGTGGAGGGTCAGAGCGTCTCCGGCGTGTCCCGCACCCTGTCGGTCGTGTTCTGGGGCAGGGATGCGTTGACCCGTGCAAGAGCTTTTACCAAAAAGCTGCCCTACTTCACCAAGGGCACCCTGTACTTTGGCGACCACTATTTCACCCGGTTCGTGCTGCAAAAACTGCCCTATTTTTCCAGCTACACGCCGGACCCGCGCTGTGAGCTGATGCTCTACAGCGAAAAGCCCTTCTGGTACGACCTCAACGCCGTCAGCAGCGTGCTGGGCGGGTATGAGAAAGCGTTCCGGTTCCCCATCTGCTATGACAGCCACATCTACGGCATCAAGCGGGACGGCACGGCGGCAGTGCTGCGCAACGAGGGCAGCCTTCCGGTGCCCTTCACGGCCACCCTGCGGTGCGACATGCCGGTGACGCATCCCAAGGTGGTGGATCTGCAGACCGGGGCCTTCATCGGCTTTGACCTGACCCTGCAGCCGGACGAGACGCTGGAAATCTACCGCAGCACATCCGACCGGCTGGCCTGCACCCTGACCCGGGCAGGCGTGACCGAGAACATCTTTGCAAAGCTGGACGAGGACAGCACCCTCACCGAGCTGCAGCCCGGCGATAACATGCTCTCCATGCAGGCCGAGAACGGCTCCGGCTACCTGCAGGCATCCGTGAGCTTTTACCCGATGGAGGCGGGCATCCTGCCCGAACCGCTATGAGAATAGACGTTTTGGACGCAGACACCGTTGCCCGCGTGGGCTGGGTGGACGTGTGGGTGTCCCTCTATTGGGACAGTCCCTATTACTCCGAGGGCAGCTTCACGCTGGAAGTGCGCCCCACCACCGAGAACCTGCAGCTTTTGCAGGAGGGCCGCTGGCTGGTGCGCAGCGACGAGAACCCCCGCATCCCCATGCGCATCTGCTCCCGCGCCAACCAGAACGAGGACGCGAACCTTGTGGTGTCCGGCTACCCGGCAACATGGCTGCTGACAAAGCGCGTCTCTGCTGTGACGGTGAAGAACCAGAACGCGGAATCCGCCATGCGCAGCCTTGTGAGCGCCGCAAAGCCATGGCCCCGCCTTGCGCTGGGCACCGAGTACGGCTTTGACACCACCTTTGAAAAACAGACCTCCGGCGGCACGGTGTTCGACTACTGCAAGACCATCGGGCAGGCCTGTGATCTGGGGTTCCGCATCGTGCTGGACGGCAAGGGCAGCAGCAAGCGCCTGCTCTTCGAGTGCTTCCGCCCCACCTTCGACCCAAACCGCCGCTACAGTCCCAAGTGGGGCAATCTGCTGAATTCCGGGTGGAGCTTTTCCGATACCGATTACGCCAACGTGGCCCTTGTGCAGGGCGCTGGCGAAGGTGACGAGCGCGCCACCGTCTGGGTGGGCGATGTGAACGCTACCGGCTCCGACCGGCGGGAAATGTACGTCGATGCCCGTGACGTGCAGCCGGAGGACGGCGAGACCAGCACCAGCCAGAGCTATCTGGAAAAGCTGGCTGACCGGGGCGGCGAAAAGCTGCTGGCCCAGCTGCGCACCGGGTCCATCGAGTTTGACGTGGACGACGACACCCTGCAGGTGGGCGACGTGTTGAGCGCCAGCCTGCCCCAGCTGGGCTACACTGCCATGGTGCGGGTAGCCGACATCATCACCCAGAGCGAGGACAGCGGCACAACCCGCACCATCCGGCTGGGCACGCCCACATGGCACAAGACCTGAAAGGAGGACTTTATGGCTGATATCATTACTTACCCCGAAAACGGCATTACCTACGATGCCGACGACGCTTCGGGTTACCTCGCCACCCGCCTGAGCGGCGTGTACAGCGCCGAGGAGGATTTCTCCGTCACGGCACAGGGCGGCCTGAGCGTACAGGTGAGCGCCGGTCAGGCATGGGTGCGCCCGGCACGGTTCAAGGGCCGCAGCATCATCATGGAGCAGCCCACCACCGTGGTGCTCACCGAAGCGGACCCTGTACGCAGCCGCATTGACCGCATCGTGCTGCGCTACGATGCCGCCGCCAAAAAGACCAGCCTGCAGGTGCTGGAAGGTGTCCCGAATTCTGCCGGGCCTGCTGCCCCGGCCATCACCCGCACCGAGCTGATCTACGACCTCTGCCTTGCCGAGATCAAGCGCCCTGCAGGCTCCACCGCCGTTACCGCCGCCGACATCTACGACACGCGCGCAGATGAGACCGTCTGCGGCGTGATGCGGGATGGTGTGCATGGCATCCCCACCGGCACGCTGGTGCAGCAGTGGAAGGCCGTGATCGAATCCATGAGGGGTGGCAGCTTTTATACCCGTGCCGAGGTGGATGCGCTGTTGAAAAGCTTGAAAAGCGTGGATCCTTTTCCCGTGGGCAGCATCTACCAGAGCACCGCACGTACAAGCCCTGCCGCACTGTTCGGCGGTACATGGCAGGAGATTGCGCAGAACCGGGTACTGATGGGTGCTGGCAGCGGCCACGCAGCGGGCACCACCGTGGAGGCCGGACTGCCGAACATCACAGGCTCTTTTGTCGCGGATGTAAAAATGGGTGAACATAAGGTATCCGGCGCATTCACTGCCGGCGACGTGATTGGAGTTACGGGCGAATACAGTAACTATTCTCAAGTATATAAGTTCAGTCTGGATGCTTCCAAGTCTAATGCCATCTACGGCCGCAGCTATACCGTGCAGCCCGCCGCCTACTATGTGCACATCTGGCACCGCGTGGCCTGAGAAAGGAGGTTTTGACTTATGAAAATTCTTGACGAGACCGGCGCGGTCGTGGGAAACCCCGACCTGACACTGGGCTACCTGACCGACGACACCCAGCCGCTGGAGCACCCGGCGCAGGAGGCTGTGGCTGAGGTGGCCCACTACGAGACAGTGGCCGAATACCCCAGCGGCGGCAGGGACGTGCAGCGGGTGGTGGATGTGCCGGGCGTACCGGCAAGGCCCGCGTGGACCGAGCAGCTGCCCATTAAAAGGTATATCCGCTATACCGCCGAAGAGCTGGCCGCGCAGGAAGAAGCACGCAAAAAGCAGGAAGCAAAGGACAAGCTGCCGGAGACGGTGGCCGACCTGATGCAGCAGCTGACCGACCTGCAGCTTGCCCTGTGTGAACTGTACGAAAGGAGTGATGCCTGATGGCAAAGATCTATGCGACCCTGATCCGCAAGGGGCTCAAAACGCTGGACGATGTCCCCGCCCGGCTGCGGGACGCGGTGGCAGCCCTGCTGCAGGAGGACGCCCATGCTTAACGCCTATTCCCGCCGGAAGGACGGCAATGCCCTGCTGAGCCGCAGCTTCCGGGTGCGGGAATTTGCCTGCAGGGACGGCTCCGACCCGCTGTTCGTGGACAGTGCGCTGGTACAGCTGCTGCAGAGCATCCGGGATCACTTCGGTGCGCCGGTGGTCATTACCAGCGGCTAACGCACCGCCGC
>OJNO01000928.1_pt1 | contig 11286 bp, 10 predicted proteins | sample 1597761 | NCBI WGS metagenome assembly OJNO01 (sample SAMN00265071, study PRJEB22529) | human gut metagenome
AAAACCCCCCTGTGCCAGCGCACAGGGGATTTTTGCATCTTATTCTGCGGTCTCCGTTGTGGTCTCCGTTGTGAGCACCGGATAGCCCGTCCGCACGCACCGCACGGCGCAGCGGGCACGGCCGCCGGTGGTGCAGGTGAAGAGGGTCAGGTCCCAGTTGTCGGAATCTTCCGTCTTTTCGGTCATTTTTTCGATCTGGGTGGGCTGCAGGTTCTCCACGTAGGAGACCTCATAGCTCCACCGCATGCCGTCCATGTCGGTAAAATAGACCTGTGCCCCTTCGGCCAGCCATTTGATGGGACTGAAGTGCTTTGCATAGTTATGGGCGCAGACCACCATGTTGTCCGCGTAGGTGGAGCCGGAGTACCGGCCGGGCGCGATCTTCAGGCCCGCATAGCTCCACTCGCTCATCACGGGCAGGTCGAGCCCAATGGAGGGGATGGACAGGTAGCCGATGTAGTTCCAGCCGTCCAGTTCCGTCTCGGTCATGGGCTGGGCGGGGTCCAGCTCCGGCTGCAGCACAACGGTCTCCGACTTTGCCTTTTCCTCAACCGTTGTGGTCAGGGTCTGTTCCAGCTCTCCCAGCGCCTGCTGTGCCGCCTTGTCTGCGCGGGCCGCATCCCACTTGTTGTAAGCAAGCAGCGCCGCCGCCGCCAAAATGAGCAGCACACCCAGCACCATACATATCTTTCCTATTTTCTGTCTCATGGCAGCGCTTCCTTTTTGTTCAGCACCCAGCCAGCGGCAAACAGCAGCACACCGCTGACCGCCAGCACCGGCACGGGCCAGTTCAGCTGACCGGTCTGCGGCAGACCGGTCATTACCGGGTTATCCGGGTGGCCCGGCAGAACGGGGCTGTCTGGATTACCGGGTGCTACCGGATGATCCGGATGGCCCGGAGCCACGGGATTGTCCGGATTACCGGGAGAGACCGGGTTATCCGGGTTGTCCGGCGGGGTAGGCGTATCAGGATGATCGGGCGTATCCGGCGGCGTAGGCGGGGTAGGGGTGTAAGCACCCACCTTGGGGCTGGCATCCACCGCATAATTCCACTTGCCATCCTCCGCCATGGGCAGAGAGACAAGGAACGGATTGATCGGCTCATAGCCCTTGGAAGCCTCGGTCTGCACGATCAGATACAGGCCCAGCTCCAGACCACGGAAAGTCACGTTGCCGTCCGCATCAATGGTCTTTGTGGTGCCCTCGGCGCTTTGGGGCAGATACTCCTGCAGCTGGGCCGCAAGGGTGCTGTCGGTCAAATCACCCAGCGCAATGCCGCAGCCGTAGAAATCGCCGCAGTATTCGTAGCTCAGGTTGCCGTTTTGGCGCTTTACCTCGGCCACACGGTACAAAGTGAGCTTGCCGCCGCTCAGCGCCTTATCGTTGGCGCTGTCGTACAGCGTAACGCGGATGGTGCCGGTAGTGGGATTGCCGCTGCTGTCCACCAGCTTGATGTTTGCGCTGGTGGCAAGGGCAGGCAGCGCACTTGTTACCAGAAGGCACAGCACCAAAAGCAGGGCCGCAGCGTGCTTTTTGAGATCAGTGCGTTTCATGTTTTTCACCTCTTGTAGATTTGCGTTTGCGGTTGGAGAACAGCAGCCAGAGCAGCAGCACCAGCAGCAGGGGCAGTGCCATGATGGGAGCTGTGATGATCGGTTCGATCTTGATGGCATCGGCTGTTACACGGATGTGCTTGAGCTTGTCCGGCGTTTCGATGCGGCGTCCGCGCACCAGAAGGCGGTGGGAGTTGATGCCGTAGGGGGTGCAGGTCATCAGGGTGACGTAATCCTTGCCGTCCACCACCTTGAGGTTGTCCGTCTCGGTGGGCAGTACAATGGAGATCTGGTCCACCTCATAGGTCAGCACCCGGTCCAGGATCGTGATGGTGAAGGTGTCGCCTACTTCCAGCTGGTCCAGATTGGTGAACAGCTTGGCGCTGGGCAGGCCCCGGTGCGCCGAGATGACGGCGTGGGTGCTGCCGCCGCCCACCGGCAGGCTGGTGCCTTCCAGATGACCTGCCGCCACCTGCAGCACGCCATCGCTGGTGCCGTGGTAGATGGGCAGCTCCACACCGATCTTTTCAATGGTGATGTAGCCCATAATGCCGGTGCCGGTCACATCCAGCGTGCTTTCGTAGGTGGGAAAGCGCTGCGGGAAATACAACGCGTCCGGGTCGGCGGCGATCTGCGCATTGAACGCATCTGCCGCCTCGAAATAGGCGCTGTAGTCGGCATCGGTCAGATTGTCCACATCCTCGGCATAGGTGGCCACAACACGGGACTGATGCAGCTGGTTGACGTAATCGCTGAGGGTGGGGTATAACATCACGGATAGACCCACGAAAAAGACGAGGATCAGGATGATGGTGCTTTTGTTCTTTTTCATGGGCTACTCCCTAATGTTATAAGGATAGGAGCGGGGGCCTTGCGGCCCCTTTGCTCCGGGTTCTTGGGGGAAATGGAGCTTACTTATTCTCCATGCGCTTCTTGGTGACCAGCAGAACGATGGCCGCAACCATCAGGCCGCCGCCGACCACATAGAAGATGGTAGTGCCGATGCCGCCGGTGGAGGGCAGGGTAATGCCGCCGGCTTTTTTGTTGATGATGGTGGTGGACAGGTTACCGGACAGATCAACATGGTTTACGTCGTGCGTTGCAGAAATGACGATTTCTTTATTGGCACAGGCACCGTAACCGTCAGGAGTTTTGGTCTCCTTCAGGTAGTAGATGCCAGCGTCCAGACCCTTAACATTGAACTGACCATCTTGGCCAGAGATCATCTCAACGCCTTTACCCTCAGTGCTAAAGTCGCGAGAGTAAGTGCCGTCATCATTCATTTTGAGCTTGATCTCATCTTCATCATGGCAAGCTTCATCGCTGTACAGACGGAAGCCGGCGCCCGCCAACACATTATTCGGGTTATCATCATCGTGATACTTGGTGTTGTTCAGCTGGTAGGTGTACACACGGACTTCGCTTTCGGGAGTATGATCAAGGGATGTGCTGATTCTGGGATTGTTGGAATACTGGAGAAAAACACTATTCTTGTTATCAGTAGTATTAGGACCGCCTGCAGTATTGACAGTGGCATTTTCGTTCAGGTGTGCAGTATAGGTGACCGTAATAGTCGCGCCTTTATTCAAATCTGGTACACAGGTCTTGACATCATCAATGCTCAGTTTGAAGGAGGACTGAGGATTGTTCGGGTCAAGTGTATAGTTATTGATCACTTGTGGAGTACTGCCATCGCCATTTGTGATTTCCACCGTATCCAATTTGTCAAAGGTAATGCCGTCAGACAGAGTATCAGTGAAGCAAACAGCGTACTCTTTATAGTAATCGTAAGCACGGCCATTGTTTTCGCTTGCGGGCAACTTAGCGATCAGCCTGAACTGGAACGGTTCGTTGATTGCATGGTCAGCGGAACTACCCCAACCACCAGTAGAGCCAATGTCGTTGTTGTCGTAGACTTCCTTCTCAACAGTGGGCTTTACAACCTTATGATTAACTAGAACGACATAGGGTGTTTGGGGAACATTCAGCAGGAAGAAGGAATTGTAGGCATGATAGAAATCGTCATCGCTAAAGGTGCTAGTATCAACGATCAGATAATAACCTGACTTTGGAATGTTGATGCCACCGGTGTGATCTGTAGCGACGGGTGTCGGGTTTGCGTTTGCATCCGGGTAGAGATAGTGGCATACAACGCGCGCAAAAGCGATGCTGTTATCATCGGAATCATGCCATTTGCTGATAACCGCAAGAACGTCCTGAGCAGTGAAATCAGTTTCAAACTTACCGCCGATGGTAGGATCTTCCTTCAATTTGGCCAGAAAAATATCAGGTTCAGTGATGTTTCGGCCCCAATTAACGTCGGAAAGCGTCGGATTGTCCTTACTAATAACACCCTCGAAGATCTGGAAAGCGCCGTAATCGTGTTTTGTGTTGAGGTCCTCCTTAGTCTCCCCAGGGTTGTATGCAAACGCGGGGATCGCCATGGCGCACACCATGGCAACTGCCAGCAGTGCGGCCAGCAGCTTTTTGATTGCTTTCTTCATCATGATTTGCGAAAATCTCCTTTCAAGTTTTTCTGATTCCTATTTTCAGGGTCTGCTTCCGGCGCAGAATCAATTTTGCCGCCGTGTCAGGAAGGATGCAGGTTTTTTAACGTGCCCTCCTTTCGCGTCTGCGCTTTTTGCAAACCCCGCACACCAGAGCGGCAAGCATCAGCGCGCCGCCGCCTGCTGTATACAGTTTGGTACCGGCCCCGCCGGTAGAGGGAAGTTCGTAGTCGGACGGATCGGCCTGACTGGTGATCACAAGGCTGTCGGTTTTTACCGACTCTTCGGCATCATCGCTGATGGGCGTATCCAGAATCCTGATGTTATTGATTACTTCACCGTCAACAGCCGTTTCGCCAACGTCCTTCAGCTTGACGGTGTAGCAGATAGAATAGGTGCCTGCGGCAATGGGGGAACCGGCAGAACCCAAGGTGATCTTGCGCTCACCATTATCATCTTCCCAAGTGATGCGGAGCGTTGTATCGTCTTCTTTCATGCTGAGCTGGAGCGAGTCTTCGACATATTCGGCGGTTACGCCGGTGGGCAGGGTCATGCTGTCCGCAAGCGTCAGCGGGCCGGCCTGTTCGTTCCTGACCACAAGCGTAACAGTGTAATCCAGGTAGGCATCGCTGCCATCGTGGCGCGGGCCCTTCACGCTCTGGTTAAGGTCATAGTTCTTATCGTCTTTTTTATCCTCATCGGGGGTTTCATCCGGGTTGATGGTGATATCAAGGGCGTAATCTTTGTTGACCTCGATCAGATTAAAGCCGCTGCTGGTGACCTCGCTCTGGTTCCACTGGAAATTGAAGGCAACGTTGCTGGTGACCTTGGCATCGGAAGTATCCGCGCCTGCGGCTTCCGCTTCTTTCTGCTTGATATAGTCTTGGTCGTACCGCAGCACGGCGTACCAGCAGCCGTCATTCCCCTTGAGCAGCCGGTAGCTGCCGCAGGTGTCATAATTGCCGGTATCTTCCAGTTTGCCGGAGATAAGCTCGTCGTTCAGCACATCAAAGCTCTTGGGCAGCTTAACATGGACACAGTAGTCGTTGTCATGGATCGCTTGGGCCGGGATATCTGTGACGGTCAGGCTGCTGTGCAGAAGCTCCGAAATGGTGGTGACGTTGGTATCCTCGTATTCAGTGCCATTCTTGCGCTGCACCTCCAGAGCAGTGAGGTAATCCAGTGCATCCAGACCTTTGATGGTGGTAATGGCACCTGCGTCATCTTCGACTTTGAAATACGGCGTAGACACGCCGTAATCGGCCTGCTGCGCATTTGCCACAGACACCAGCGTTGTCACCTGCGAAGCATTCAGCGTGACTTCAGCCACCTTGCCATCCACATCGCCGGAGATCACGGTCAGGGTGCCGAAATCTTCGTCCACATCGCTCACGATGCCAACGGTGCTGGCATCCACGGTGTATTCCTCAATGTGGGGCGCGGTGTCGGTGGTGGCCGCAGCATCCATGGAGAGCAGGGCAATGTCGGCATCGGCGGAATCATCCTGCACCTGCAACGGCTGGCTTTCCGCGGCCACAGCCTTGGTCACGGTGCCATTGTAAATGACGATATCACCGGGCATTGCGGCATCAGACGGCAGATCACCGTCAAAATCCATGGCATAGCCGCTGCCGGTCTCTTCGTTGTACAGCGCGCTGCGCAGCTGGCTGTGCAAAGACAGCACGCTGGAAACCTGCGGGATAGCGCTCTGGGGGATATCGGCATATTTCAGGCAGTAGGAAAGGAACATCACGTCCCATGGGCCGTAGTCGTTGCCGTAGTCGTTGCCGTAGCGGGTGTAGTGGCGCACGGTCTCGCCGTCGGCATCGTCCAGCTGGAAGTTGCGCTCGCTCTGCTCATAGCCCAGCTGGCTCTCGGCTACGGCCAGCAGGTCGTCGGCCCAGTTGCCGCTCAGCGTGGTGCCGGTCTGTGCCAGCCATTCGTCCTCGTCCTGCGTGCCGTCCAGCGGGTCGGACAGGCAGTTCACCGTGTGGTGATGCTCCGGCAGGCCGCAGACCAGCACTTCCTCGTAGCAGGCATCGGTGTGGTGGTGCACCGGGGGCTCGATCACAGGATCGACCACCACGGGCTTTGCGGCCACCGGCTCCTCAAACAGGGCCACCGGGTCATAATCGGGGTTCACTTCTTCTACAAGCTCGCCCTCTTCCAGACCGCACACCAGCTCATAGGTGGTGGTGTAGCAGCTGTCGTCGTGGGTGTGACAGAACAGACCACAGATCAGGCTGCCGTCCTCAGGATCAAAGCAGTCATCGGTGTGCTCGTGCTCTTCTTCCAGGCAGGTCAGCTCCTGCACTTCCTGGTAGCAGTCGTCGGTGTGCTCATGGGGCACAAAGATGTACTCCGGCTCTGCGGAATGGGCTGCAATGCCGGGATCATCCGCATCCACGCCCAACGCATCATCATCCATGTCGAATGTATCATCAAAAGACATGCCGTCGTCCGTCATGGTGGCGTTCCAGTCCTCCGGTTCGCCTTCCTCATAGCCGCACACCAGCTGCTTTTCATAGCAGGCAGCGGTGTGCTCGTGCTCCAACTCGCCGCACAGATATTCGGCCGTTTTGGCAATGCCCACGCCGTGCAGCTGCCAGTTCACGAACAGGCTGGTGGTAAGCGCCAGTGCCAGCAGCAGCGCAGTATAGCGTCTGGCGCGCTGGTGGTTCCGACGGAACTTTTTCTGATATTCTTTCACAATATCCCGCATGATTCCTAAACCTCCTTAGTGGATCAACGAGAAGTTGGACAAGGGCCATACCCGCAAAAAAACCTTGCCTACGATCTGACTTTTTTCCACACAGCTGATCACACTGCTGCGGCTGTCAATGGAGGTGGCCCGATGGTCACCCAGTACGAAATACCGGTTTTCCGGCACCTGATAGGGAAATTTGATGTCGCATTCGCCCAGAGCCAGTTCATCTACATAGGGCTCATCCAGCGTCTGGCCGTTCACAGTGACCACACCGTCCTCGTCCAGTTCGATCACATCACCGGGCAGGCCGATGATGCGCTTGAGCAGAAGCTTGTTCTGCCAGTAAAATCCGCAAAGGTCGCCGGTCTTCATGTCGCTGCTCTTGACCAGCAGAATGATGTCCCGGTCCTGCAGAGTGGGGTTCATGCTGTCGCCGGAGACCTGCAGCACCGGCAGAAACAGGGTGGCCAGCAGCACGGCAACGGCCGCGACCACCAGCAGCGTGTAGACCGTGCTGCGCAGCACCCGCATATAACGGCTGCGGTAGGCCAGACGTTCGCGCTCTGCTTCCACCTCTGCTGTGGATGGAATGGGCGTGAACCTGATCTTTTGCTCTTTCATTTGGCACGCTCCTCCGGCAGGAATTCCGTGCTGTGATAGCCGTCCAGCAGTTCGCTGGCCCGGCGGTCAAAAGCGGCCCGGCGCTGCTGGATCTCCTGCTGCGTCCGGGCAAGCATTGCCTCGCAGTCCGCTTCGGTCTGGGCGCGCTTGCGTGCGGCGGCTTCCGTTTCCGCGTCGCACTGCTGCTGGGTGCGGGCCTTCAGGTTCGCAGCCTCGGTCTGTGCCTGTGCAAGGATCTGCTGGGCTTCGGCTTCCGCCTGAGCGCGCAGAGCGCTGGCAGCGGCATCGGTGTTTTTGTTTGCTGCGAGCACCGATGCAACGTATTCATCAGCCGCAGCCTGCGCCGCTTCAAACACCTTGTTCAGCTCCAGTGCAGCCTGCGCAATGGAACCTGCGTTTTCAATATGGATCTGCCGTTCCTGCAGCTGGGCAGACAGGGCAGCGTTTTCTGCCCGGAGCCGGTCCTCGCTCTGCTTGAGCGCCAGAATGATCTCGACTAATTCGGTGCGGCGCATGTGCCGCAGTTCACGGTCTGGCATAATAATCGATTTCTCCCGCAAAAAGTGGTCGGATTGGGCGAACGAAAACTTTCGACAAATACGAAAATTTTCGTACCACAAAACCACATTTGATATATCAGTTTTCGGCGTGAAAGCGCCAGTTTGATGAATGACCTTCCACCTTATATGTTAGCACAGTATGCGTAACAAAAGCGTAACAAAAATGCCTTTTCCGTGCATTTTTTTGCCAAAGCCAAAGAAAAATTGTTTCTTTTGATGTAAACGATTAAAATGCGTTAAAAACAAAAAGAACTGTCCCCACATCGGAGACAGTTCTTGAAAAACAGATGAAAATAGAAGCCGGATCAGAAGCTCTTCAGCAGATCGCCCAGAGTCAGGAAGGACTGGTAGATCACGTTGACATTGTTGATGATGGAGCTTGCACCGGAGAAGATGCGGGCAATGGCGTTGAACACCTTACCGACATTCAGGAAGCTGTTGTAAGCGTCGCGGGCACCACCGTCCAGATAGACCATTTCCTCTTCGCTGATGGAGGCATAGTTTGCGGGCAGTTTCATAGTAGACATGGAGATTTTCCTTTCTATTGATAAAATTGATACAGTGTGTGAAAAGACTTAAATAAAGGCAGCCACGGCCAGCGTGGTGATCAGAGCACCGGCTACCGTCAGAACGCTCAGAATCGGGCCGTCATCGTATTCCTGCGCGGTCTGTTCCGGCTGAGCGGGCGTGGATGTGCTGGTGGAAGTGGTGGCATTTTTCACGGTCCAGTGTGCGTACACAGTGGTATCACCGGTAAACACCGTAGAGGTGCTGATTTTTGTGCCGCCCACCGGCTCGGTATACCAGCCGTCAAAGGTGTAGCCTTCCAGCGTAGGCTGCGCGGGCAGGGCACTGAGTTTGCCGCTCAGATTGGTGGTGACTGCCACAGCGGAGCTGCTGCCGCCCATGGCATCCAGACCAATGGTGTAGACCTGCGAATCCTTGTCTTCTGCGGCAAAGGCAGAGGGCAGTGCACAGCAGAGCAGTGCAGCGCTGAGCAGACCGAGGACCAGCATTTTCAAGATCTTTTTCATATGACTCCTCGCTTTCCTGACGAATTGGGATGTGGTGCCTGCCGGGAACGGAAACACCAGAACAGACCTCGATGTCCCCGCCATGAGGCAGTAGACGAAAAAGCCGGGAAGAGGAGGTTTATTCAATCCTATATTTACCACATGCAGTGTAACAAAAGCGCAACAAAATGGGCGTATTTTGTTGTTATGATGAAAAAAATTGGCTTTTCACAAATTGCAGGCTGCAAAAGGCGGCACAGAGCCGCCGCAAAAGCGGAAAAGTGGAACCTTCCCCTTGTGGAAAAACAAAGAATATGGTATAATATCTTGCACGATGCGCCATCGCCAAGCGGTAAGGCAGGGGACTTTGACTCCCCCATCGTAGGTTCGACTCCTGCTGGCGCAACCAAAAGCCCCGTCATCCTGAAAAGGCTGACGGGGCTTTTTGCATCACTTTTCCACAAAATGCGGCTGAACGGTGCAAAGCTCAGCGGCGGTGGATCTTTCTGGTGGGCTTGCGGCGGTTCCAGCCGTTCAGGAACGTCCACAAAAAGTAAATTACGGCAGAGATAATACTCAGCGTTATCACAACTTTGAGGTACAGACTGCCCAGAAACTCCCGGGACCGGGCCACCGTGAACAGCAGCGGGTTCAGGCTGACATCCTGCCCGGCGATCAGGTCCACCACGCCAATGGTCTCACCGGCAAGCTTTAGCTCCACGGTACCCACCACATCGCCCTGCTGGACAGGGGCACACACGGAATCCGGCAGGTGGAAATATTTCTGGGTCACGCTGCCGTCGCCGGTGGAAGGCAGCAGGGTCATCATGCTGTCGGCGGGATACAGCTGCAGGGAGCTGGTATCGGAGGAATACTTCACCGGGATCTCGGCCAGCGTAAGGTCGGTGTCCAGCGCGGCCTGAATGGAAAAGCTGTCGAACACCCAGTCCATCAGCTTCACGGTCTCGCACAGGGCCGGGCGACGGTTGGCGTAGCCGAAATCGTCGCAGGTGTCCGGGCTTTGCATCACGCAGAAAATATAGGTGGCACCATCCTTATTGGCCCATGAAACATAGCTCTGATTGCCACTGTCGCTTTTGAATGCGGTCACATCGCACATGCCGCCCTGCATGGCGCTGCGGTAGTATTTGCCGCCGCTGGATTTGCTCAGCGCGGCATTCTGGCTGACCAGAACAGACGAAGAACGGTGCTTTTCTTTGGCGGGCATGGTAAAGCTGGGCGCACCGGAAACCTCCACAAAGGCATCAAAGCTCATCAGATAGCGCAGGATCAGGTACATATCCACGGCACAGGTCACGTTGCCGCTGTCAATGCCGCAGGCATCCGTCCAGGTGCTGCCGGTGGTGCCGATGCGCTGGGACAGGGTGTTCATCTGGCTCACCCAGCCCGCGAGGTCGCCGCCGGAAAGGGCATAGGCAAGGCCCATGGCGGCTTCGTTGGCGTTGCGGGTCAGCATGGCGTACATGGCTTCGCGGTAGGTAAAGGTCTCGTTGGAGCGCATATCGGCGTTGTTGGTGTTATAAACGTAATCCGAGATGGCAAAGGGCATCTGGAAGGTGTCGTCCAGATGGTCGGCATAGTTGGTCAGCAGCAGGGCAATGGTCATGTACTTTGTCAGACCACCGGCGGATACCTGCTTTGTGCTGTCCTTATCATAGACGATGATATTGGTATCGGTGTTGACGATATAGGCACTCTGTGCCTGCACCTGATAGACCGGGGTGGGGTCGAACATAGCCCCGGTGGGCAGCACAAGGCAGCTGAACAGGACAGCGAACGACAAAACCAGCGCAAAAATACGTTTCATGTGGACAATTCCTTTAAAAAGCGATAATATAAAACAACAGGCAGCACGGCACAAGCGCCGTGCGCCGGGTAAGAACGAGATCACAGCGGAAGGCTGTATTCTTTATAATAACAGGTTTGGCGGGGTGTGACAAGGCTTATTGTGCCGATTTCACATCCGGTCAGGGAGGACAGAAATGGTATATCTGACAGGGGACACCCACGGCGACATCGACCGCTTCAAGCACGGCAAGCTGCGCTGGCTGGGCAAACGGGATACCGTGGTGGTACTGGGCGACTTTGGCTTTGTGTGGGACGGCAGCAAGGAGGAACAGAAAAAGCTGGATTGGCTGCGCAAGCGCCCGTATACCCTGCTGTTTCTGGACGGCAGCCACGAAAACTACGACCTTTTAAAGCAGTATCCCACCGAGGAACGCTTTGGCGGGAAGGTGCAGGCACTGGGTGGCAATGTGTACCATGTGTGCCGCGGCAGTGTGCTGGAATTGGAGAATAAAAAAT